>Ga0272440_1001378_pt1 | contig 19896 bp, 6 predicted proteins | sample SSMMMBAug17_FD_192440 | JGI IMG/M metagenome (GOLD analysis project Ga0272440, IMG submission 192440) | Marine sediment archaeal communities from Little Sippewissett salt marsh, Falmouth, MA, United States - SSM-MMB-Aug17 | ecosystem: Environmental > Aquatic > Marine > Wetlands > Sediment ...
AACGCAATAATCAAAAAAAAAATAAAAATATTTATCAGCTACTCAAGTGAAGACTATGAATTGGCAGAGAAACTCTTTGAGGATCTTGGCAAAGATAAACTTTTTGAGCCATGGTTAGATAAGAAAAATCTTAATCCCGGGGATGCCTGGAAAGACAGAATCAAGGAAGCGATTGAAGCAGCAGACTGTGTTATACCAATACTTTCAAAAGCAGCTATAACAAATAATCGCTTTTTTCAAGAAGAACTTGAATTTGTCAAAGAAATGTCTTTGAACAAAATAAAAAACTATATTATGCCGGTACAAATTGAGAAATTTGATATTAACAAATCAAGCATTCCTGAATTACATTTTTTTGAATTAATACCATACGATAAGCAATATCCCCTATTAATAAAAAAAATAAAGTTGTTGCATGACTTTACTGGCATAGTTCCCATATCCCCTCGTAACGTTTATTTTATTGAATATATGGCATCAATTCCCCTTGCTTCTTTAGCACCAATGTTTATGGGTGACGAGATCCAACCCCCAAAATTTAATATTGCATTTGCACCTCAAACATTTCCAGAAGAAGGCGGTTTTATAGAACTTTTCAACACTGATGTTAAAGATCAACTTTTAACAATGCGTCAATATGCTCGTCAAAAAAATTATCGTTATACGGCTTTTTTTGTGGATATAAATGGCCAAATCATTAATAACGAATTGCCCATCCAAAAATTAAAATTAAAACCAATTCAATTACAGTTGCCCAAAAATATTGCTATGATTTTTATTGCACTGGGCTATACTGATGATCTTGAATATACACAAAAGGTTTTTGGAAAAGAAAAAATTCTTCGTGAAAATATTTTATGGGCTGTTTTTGGAAATGAAACATCACGACCAGATTACTTGGAAACATTTCGGTCAATTATTTTCGATGCAGATAAAGAAGCGAATATGGAAAAGCGTTATGCCTTTCTTGAAGATACAGATACAAGAAAAAAAATCAAACAGGCTTTTGATGCTCTTATTCAAGCCAAGGACTGGGTTAATATTGGCATGATGCTTAAAGTTTTTGCTGAGGAAACAAAAAATTTGCCAATTTCTTCTTTTGGACAATATCAGTCTCATGAAGTTTGTGATGAACTTGATAAAAATAAAAAAGAGATTGAAGAATCATACATTAAGTTTACCTTTCTTCGCGCTCAAAAACTAAAGGAATATGCAGAAAAAGGTGATCATACAACTCAATACACTGACCGCCATCGATTTATTGAATCTGCCATCCGTCTGATATGGAATGAATGCGATTCAGACAACAATTGGATACATAATGAAACGATTCCATCCAATCAAGCATATCAGTTTATTGCACATTGTTATCTATATCGTTCATTTTTAGCCTTAAAAAAAGGCGTTACTGTTCCTGAAAAAAAATTAGAAGCACTTTCTAAAGCATTGGAATGGGTTGAAAAATCCAATAAACAAATGGTTGATCTTACGATGATGATTATCCTTGAACAAAGTACTTGGGACGATGGTTTTTCAATAAATCAACTTGAAATATCATTGAAAGCATATATATCCCAATATGATAATGACGATCTTGATTTATCCAAAAAGTTAAACCTGGCTGTTGTAGATAAACTTTTATCCTTATTGATGAATAAAGACGTCCTTCCTATAGAAGATCAAGAGTTATTAAAACGTTTAGCAGAATATGATAAACAGATTTTGTATATAAAAGATGACAGTAAGATAGAAAAAGGTACAATCCAACTGCCTTTAAGTCTCTATCAGGCACGATCTGCTTACCGTCAAAATTCATCGGAAATATCCAGTTACCTTGAGAAAGCGGTCTCTGATTTAGACAATTATCTACAAACCAATATTTTATGGGATAAAACGATATCCATAATAAAAAAAGTATCAGAAAAAGCTGTCTTCCAAGGTAAATGGGAGACGGCTGCTATTAATGCATGGAAAATATGTGCTGAAGCTGAAAACAGAATTAACTTGTCTATACAATTAAGATGGTACTGGTCTCAAAAAATTAGTCTATACAATCTGGCTTTTCAAGCAGCGTTGAACAGGATCCAGGAAAATAATTTACGACCTGTCTGTATTTCAGATACTGAAAAAAGCAGGCCAACGATAAAAATTCAAAATGCAGAGAAATTCTTAAAAGATGAAGACTTTGAATTTTATAAATTATATCTTGAAACAGATATGTCATTTTTTACAGATGCTTATATAACAAAATACCAAAAGTTAAGAAAAAATACATCAACGATTTATCATTTTTACAAAGATTGTTCTGAACATCATTTTGTTGACAATATCCCTGAAGGATGGTCAGCCGTTCATTTTTACATTCTAAATACCAGTGATGCTTATGCATTGATTATTTCTTCCAAAACAAGACAAGCAATACCCGTCAAACTGTCGATTACAGAACTATGGAAAGTATTTAAGCGGTGGCATTTAAATTATCGTTCCCTATCTACCAGCACTGATATAGACGATCTATGTTTGGAATCTGGTAAAATGTTGAAACCTGTTCTTGATAAGATTGATACAGATAAAATCATATTTATTCCTCACGGTTTCCTCCATCTTGTACCGCTTCATGCCTCTATTTTTTATGGTCAGGATACATCAGACACAGGCAAAAAAATGCCATACTTGTTTTTACAAAAAACTTGTGTTTACCTTCCTTCATGGTCAATATTCTCTTCGACAAAAAAAAATACTTTTCATTCAAAAAATGATTATTTTTTTTCTCATTGGAAACCTCATGAGCAGTTGGAAGATTTATTAAATCTGACATGGACAAATATAAAACAAATCAACAATACCCCAAAAGAGGTTATTGAAAAACTGGAAAAGGATCAAATACCGCCTCATTTACTGACATTTTTTTGTCATGGAAAAGGCGATTTCTTGAATCCCTATAATTCAAAACTTCTTTTCGATAAGGGTGGACTCACACATCAGACTGTCAAATCCGGAAAGTTTTCATTAAACGGAACAAAAGTTGTTTTAACAGCTTGTGAAACTGATTTCGTTGCCGGTTATTTTGGTCTGGTTGATGAGCACCTTTCTCTGGCAAATGCTTTTTTAACCAAAAATGCCGCTGAAGTTCTGGGAAGTTTGTTCAAATACCCCCCTATTTATGCAATTGAATTGATTAAACATATAAAAGAAAATCCTAATAACCATCTCTATGAATCATTACACGAAATTCAAAAACAATGGGTAGAAAAACAAAGACCTTTACACGATATTGCTGCTTTCAGAGTAATGGGCTTACCTAAAACAGGAGGAAAAAATAATGATTGAATTAAAAACCACCATTCGATTTTTTCAGCCATTCAGAATTGTTCCCTGGATAGAAAACAATCGACACTCTGATCGTAATTACCTCAGAGGTGGAACTTTTGCCAAATGGCATATGATTCGAAACAACGAAGAAAAAATTGGTAAACCTTATATTACAGGCACCTTATTTCGCTCTGCTCTAATTACTGAAATTGAAAAAATTAGTATTCATCATTCAGAATTGATTAAATGTTGTTCTGCAATTGATGTTACTAAAAATAACGATACACTTGCTTTTCTCCGAAAACGCCCTCTGTATGCTATAGATGACAAAAATACTCCCTGTAAGAAATGTGCCCTTTGCCATATCCTGGGCAGAATGGATGATCCCAACAAAAAGAAAAAATATGATGGCAATCATTATCACAATTGGACAGTCCATTTTTCAAATTTTCAAAGCAACAGTTCCTTTTTTTGGAAAGACATTACACAAAAAAGGATCGTCAACAGGGTTGATCAAACCTGTGGTAAAGCAAAGGATTATTTTACCATATGGGAAGTAGATACCATTGCATGCCCGACATTGTCTGGAATTATTCGTATTAATGATCAACGATTAAGTCAGGAAGATGTTGTATCAATCAAGCAATTGATTGCCGTAGCACTTGCTCAAATGGATACTCTTGCCGGTGGTATTTGCAGAATTGATATTAGCAGTGAAGATCATAATCAATTGATTCAAAACTTTTTTCGCAATGCTCCTTTAAATGTCATAAAACCTGATGACACAAAACCAGGTGGCGAACGATTTGACCTGGCAAATCTGAAAAAACTGGCTGACTTGCTGGCAAAAAATGTTGATAGAGATCAAAGGGAACAACAGTTAAGGCGGTTGGCAGATGCCATACGAGATTTAAGACGATATTCTCCAAACATTCTTGCAAAACTACCTGCCGGGAAAACAGATGGTAAAACAACGATATGGGACAAAAAAGTTTCAGGAACAGCCAGTATTAGAGATTGTCTGAAAATTCAAAAAATTCCGGTAGAATTATGGCGACAATTTTGTGAGGGACTTGGCAAAGAAATACATACTTTATCCAAAAATGATCGACCCAATGTCACCCCTCGTTTATTAGGAGAAACCAATTATCCGGGGCGCCCTTTTCGCAAAGACGATGAAACAGATGATGATAGAATTATTATAAACAGTAGAGCACTTCCCAAAATTAAGATAATCGTTTCCGGAAAACTAATCGCCAAAACTCCATTTTTTATTGGTCATGAAAATAAATCTTCTCATACGTCAGCAACCATATTACTGAACCCTTATGGTCAATTTTGTATTCCTCGATCTACCATTCGTGGCATTTTGCGAAGAGATTTACGAACTGTTTTTGGCGATAGCTGTAATACACCAGTGGGAAGTAAAGTGTGTTTTTGTAATGTTTGCCAGGTCATGAGGTGTATCAAAATAGAAGATGCTATTTCGTCATACAAATCTGCACCTGAAGTTCGTCATCGTATTCGTTTAAACTGCCATACAGGCGTTGTTGAAGAAGGGGCATTGTTTGATATTGAAGCTGGTTATCAGGGGATGATGTTCCCTTTTAGACTGTACTATGAATCTAATAGTGATGGCCTTCCGCATCATTTATGGGACGTTCTTAATAATTGGAAAAATGGACAGGCTTTTTTGGGTGGCGAGGCAGGCACTGGCTTTGGTCGTTTTGAATTGAGTGATATCGCAGCATTTCAATGGGAAATTGATAACGATGATGATTATTTGAAGTACCTGTTTTCAAGGGCTTATAAAGGAAAACTCCATGAAGAATTAAAAGATATTTTTGCTAAACAAGATAAACAAACATGGAATAATTGCTGTGTGAAACAAACCATCGAACCTGAAAAAATACCATTAACAAAAATTTGCTATACCCTCTCAATTGATTCCCCATTAATTTCAAGAGATCCCATTTCTGCCATGTTAGATGAAAGAAACCCTGATGCCGTCATGGTCAAAAAAACAGTTTTAACCTATGATGAAAATCAAGAAATCCCAAAAGAAACGCCCAAATATTTCATAAAAAGCGAATCTATTCGAGGTCTTTTGAGATCAATTATTTCCAAAAAAAAAGACCCTGAAACAAATGAAAAACCGTTTAATCTGGATCATGAAGATTGCGACTGCATCCAGTGCCGATTGTTTGGAAATGTTCATCAGCAGGGTATGTTAAGATTTGAAGATGCTGAGGTTAAAAATGATGATGCCATTGATATTAAAATTGATCATGTGGCTATCGACCGTTTTACGGGTGGCGGTGTTGAAAAAATGAAATTTAATGATTATCCGCTATCCGCTTCTCCAAATGATGTGCTAATCTTAAATGGTGTCATATGGGTATCGACACATATGGAAAAAAAAGAAAAAGAGGCCCTGGCATCAGCGCTTGCTGATTTGAAATATGGTTATGCATCTATCGGCGGATTAAGTGCCATTGGATATGGCCAGGTCAAAGATTTAACCATAACAGAAGGTTCTGATTTTATTCAATTGTCTTTGCCGAATGAACGATCCATTGTCAGCAATGATCGAATTTTACTTAAACCAAATGTTCAAAAGTCGTTAAATCAATCTCACATTTATTATCCTCATTATTTTATCCAACCCAAAGCTGAAAAGGTTAAACGTGAAACCAAACTGATATCTCATGCGCAAAATACAGATGCGGACGATAAGCCTCTTTTGACCGGAAAAATAAAGTGCCGTTTAAAAACATTAGGCCCCTTATTTATACCTGATACAAGCGATCATCATAATTATTTTAATTTACCGCCCGAAGAAAATGAACACAAGAACTATGGCTTTTTTAGAGTAAAAGATAAGATAGCTATTCCAGGTGCATCCATCCGTGGTATGATTTCATCAGTGTATGAGACACTGACGCATTCATGTTTTAGAGTGATGGATGATTCAAAATATTTGACCCGTCGGGTCATTCCTGAATCAGAGACAACCCATGCCAGAAAAACCGGTAGGTTTCAAAACAAAAAAGATGATGAAAACAATTTATTAGCAGGACGTGTCCATTTTAACGCAGAGGAAAATAAATGGTATCTTACCCAAATGGGAGAAATTGTCCGTTTGCCTCTATATGATGATTTATCGCTCATTGAAACAATGGATAAACACGAATATGCAGATAAATGTAAGTCCTATCTTCAAGGGCTGGATAAAGCCATCAAATATAACCGAATGCTTGCCAAAGCAGCAGATCATAATCGCAAATTTCTACAAGAAAATGACGAAGCCGAAGACATTCTTAATGGCAAAAAGGAAATATATTTTACCCTGCATAAACAAGCATATCGAACACGAAGGGGCATCGATAAAGAAATCAATCCCAATGCCAGATATGCTTGTCTGACCAATCAATCTGAAGGCAGTATGAAAGGATTTATCAAGTATACTGGTCTTGATATGGTGACTGTCAAAAAAGAACCAGATAACGAAACTCCTTTTTTTGATCCTGAATGGGAAAAAGAATCCCCTCCAAAACAATTTGTGTTACATAATATGATTGAATTACGATCTAGCCAGAAAAAGAAATATCCACGTCCGGTTCTTGCCTGCATTAAAGATGGTGTTGAATATCGCATGCAAAAGCGTTGTGAAAGAATAATTACATCGTCTGAAGATGATCCCAAAAAATTGGTTATCCCCAGAAAAGTTGTCAGACAGTACAATACCATTCTTGAAGACAATAAAAATAATACTGAAAATATTCCGAAACTATTTCAAAGCAAAATGATCGGAAACACATTGTCTGAAGGTGACCTGGTTTATTTTCAATATAATGAAAATACAGTTACAGAACTTTCACCGGTTTCTATCTCACGAACAACAGATGAAAGGCCTATGGGAAAGCGTTTTCCGAAGATTAAGATCAATGGAAAGATGGAAAACAATGATTCTCTTCGTCCATGCAGTCATTCTTGTACAGAAGATTGTGACGAATGCCCCAATTTATGTGAAAATGTCAAAGACTATTTCAAACCTCATCCTGAAGGACTTTGTCCTGCCTGTCATTTGTTTGGAACCACCTATTATAAAAGCAGACTGAATGTTGGTATGGCCTGGTTAAAAAGTGATCCTATCTGGTATGTAAAAGGTGATGCGTCTAAAGAAGGTGATGCGTCTAAAGGAGGGATGCTGACACTTCCGTTATTAGAAACCCCTCGACCAACATGGTCTATGCCGACAAAAGAATCTGAAATCCCAGGTCGAAAATTTTATGTCCACCATCCCTGGACGTTAGAAGATATTAAGAACAGACAGTTGAATACGCATAAAGACACTATTAAACGGACTGAAAATAATAGAAGTATTGAGCCGTTGGGAAAAGACAATACCTTTACGTTTGAAATCAAGTTTAATCATTTACGAGATTGGGAACTGGGGTTACTTTTATATTCCATAGAACTTGAATCTCAACTGGCTCATAAGATGGGAATGGCAAAAGCCTTTGGAATGGGAAGTGTTATTATTGATATTGAGGAAATATTGATAAAAGATCCCATTAATGAAATGACAAAAAAAGAGTTTATTCAAAAGGGTTTTAAACAACTGGGGATTGACAATATGGAAGCAGACAGTTTATCTCAACAGCACCATATTAATCAATTGCGCGAGATCCTCTGGTTTACAGATAATGGAAGAATATCTGTCAAATATCCGGAACTGAAAAACAAGGATACGAACAGTAAAATCCCGGCTTATACGGATTTTGTCAGAGAAGTTGATCTGGAAACAGGGCGCAAAAATCCAAAATTTCTACGTCCAAAATCTCGGCTCAACATTCTTCAAAATCCCTGGCAGCCATGGTATATTGACTCGTGATGTCGACTTGGAGGCTTTCCGGAAACGTTTCACAAAAAGGAAGTTGAGGAATTGCAAATAAAAAGAATTCCCTATGGCGATGCTGATGATGGAAAAATTATCCAAATAATCAAGCTCTATGTAGACTATATCTTCTTGATTTAGGTGCAAGTGACACCTTGTTAATACATGATCTTTTACAAATTCATCACAAGGATATCAAAATGATTCAGGAATCCATACAGAATAATTATTGCAAACAACACATTGACTGTCAAAACTGTTTGTTTCATAAAAAAGGATGTAATATTCTCAATAGCCAATTGCAAAGCAGCGAAAGAATCTGGATTTCAAAAGTGGCCAGCACACACAAATTAAACATTGATCAAGCGTTCATACTGAACCAGATGCTTTTATACATACTGACTTTTGCCGGACGAAAAAAAACAATTCAAAGCATTCAGGCAGGCGATATTGAAAATTTTTGTCTGGCGGGTGAAGACAACTATCTCATTGATTGCCTGTGGTTATGCATTCAATATGGCGAAATTGAGCCTGCAAGAATTCTTTCCAATTATTTGTATGAAAAATATGGGCCGTATATTATCAAAATTGCCCGTTCGTTAAATGATCACAGGTATTGTTCTCCCGATGAAATCCTTCAACGGGTTTATCTCTCATTTACGAAAAAAGCATATCAATCGCTGACCAGCTTTAAAGGTGAAAACAGCGGGTTTAAAACCTATCTGACCACCATTACTAAAAATCAAATCTCAGAGTGTTTAAGAAAACGTCAGCCTGCATGCCTCTCCGAATGTCCTGAAAATACGAGCGATCAACTGCAGAAAGAACAATTGGCTCCGCCTCCAGATCATCTGTTGATTCATCAGGAACTGATCCATTTTTTAGGAGAGATTCTTGAAAATATCATTCATCAGATACCTGCAAAAAAAATGATTGATATTAAAATTATGCAATGGCGACTGCAGGGGCAGTCATTTCAAGCCATTGCCAACCGCCTGGGAGAAAAGAAAGCCAATACCATTTCTCATCGATTTCAGCGCGCAAAACAGCTATTGATCAATGCTATAAAACAACAATTAAAAACCAAATACCAGACAGAGCTTAATGATCTTGATCCAGATGATATTTATTTGTCCATCAACACTATTTTGCAAAAAAAAATTCAACAAAGTGAATGATAATTACAGGCTGTTCTTAACATCCAAAAACAGGAGATATCATTGTGACCGAACAATCAAAAGCAACCCCTCATGATCAACAAGAACAATCAGAGAAAGTGGCTGATGCCCTATTATCCCTTTATTCAACAATCAACTGGCCTGATCATATTGGTAAGCAAGACATTTTTCAGTCAAAATGTCCGGAGGATGATCAGTTGATCATGTTTATTTCTGAGGAATTGTCTGAAACAGAGGCAGTTGCCATAAAAAAACATCTGATGGTTTGTGATAAATGTGCGCATGAAGTGGCTGTACTTTTGCCAATTGTTCAGGCGCCTGTTCGACATGATTCATCGTTTATGTTGCCTGAATCCATTAGAGATGAAATGGAAAAAGAATTTGACGGTATATCCAAAAAACATCAATCCTTTTCAGAAAAAATAACTGCTGCTGCTGATAAAATAGCAGAAGGTATCCAAAAAGGAAAACAACGTTTTACAGATATTTTACAACGTTCACCTTTTTGGGAACCATTACTCGTTGGACAGCCTGTAACGGCTTCAGATGTTACCCGTCAAAAACATCGTTTTTTTATTGAAAGCGGTCAAGTCACATTACATTGTTTTTGGAAATCTGAGGACAAAACTGAGCCAGCCTTCTTATTTCTATCGTGGAAAGCAAATCTGTCTATAGATTGTAAGTTATGGGCAAGGTTTGAAAACTCTGATACACACGACATTTTATCTGAAATCTGTCTGGGGGATTCTATGGTTGGTGAAGACTATTTTACAGTTGATGATTTGGGGTTTGATCCTTCAACAATACGATGGGCTGTTGCGATATGTCTGACAAGTGGCATGTAAATTCAAACGATTTGAACTCTTTTTATATCACATTAAGAATTGACCAGAATCTTTTCATGAATATATTTCATCCATTCATGAGGTATTGAATCCTCGAAAAATAATTTAAATTTTTTAACAGAGATCCAATATACATAACGATATTCTGTTGATTCATTTTCAGAGTTATCTAATAAATGTAAAACTATTCTTTCTAATTGTTTTTTCAAAGAGTTTTCGTTTTTATGATCATGATAGTCTCCAAAACAATTTTTAAAATCGATTTTGTATTTATCTACAATTTCTTTTCGTTTTTGAATCAGAAGATCCCGTTCATTTAATTTGAAAACTTCTATGGTTTTTTCACCATACTTTGAAATCCCTTTCATTGTGCCATCTGACAAACAAATCATATGCTGTTGAGGAACAAATGTTTTATACTCAGGATTTAAAATCAACGGTTTTTCAGCCAATAAACGAGTTGAATCTGCTTTCATAGATTTTTTATCTACATATTCAGTCTGGCGCTTGTTTTCATCTACAAGTGGAAAGGCAGATCCTTTTTGTTGATTGCATCTTTGACATGACAGCAAAAGATTTGACCACTCACAAACCAGCCAGTTATATTTGTCTTTGGGCCGATAATGATCTCTATGTAATGAGCCTGCAAAACCAGTCTCACAATAGGCACATTTGTGATATAATTTTAATAGTTCATCCCTGATATATATCTGATGATTATTAAAAAAATTCTGACATTTTTTCTGACTGAATGGTTGATTTAAATTAACAGCTTCCAATTTTTCAGGAGGATTGTTATAATCCTTTTTAATACGCATCATTTTTAAAAGACTTTCATTGACTATTATGGTCTAAGAAAAAAGATCATCTGTTAAATCCTCTGTATCGCTTTCAAGAAATTTCTGATATTTTTTTTTAATTTCATCATTTCGCTGAATTTCTGAATAATAATTCTCTGTTCTCATGTCAGCATATTTTTCCAGGTTATCTTGATGAATATTATCCATATCAAACAAAGGTGATGTCAAAATCGCATTGGGTAAAAGATTTGTGATATCAATATCAATACGATCAACAATAATGTTGTTATTACCGTCTTCACGACTCACCTTAAAAAATGCAGAATTTTTTGGAGCGCCCAAAAAAGGGATAGCGCTATGGGTTGATACAATAAAACGAACCTTTGGAAAGGCTTGTGATAGCAATGAAGGTAATTTTTTTTGCCAATAAGGATGCAAATGTAAGTCTAATTCATCAATAATAACGAGTCCGGTAAAATCCTTTTTGTCTTTTATATTTTTCTGATTCTTTGAAAAACGAACAATCATGTCTCCAATCATTGCAATAATACTTCGATTGCCTGTTCCTAATTCTGAAAACGATAAATTTGCTAAACCATCTTTGTATCTAACTTCGGGATCAGTAAGATCCTCTTGTTCATGAAAATAAATTTCCTCAATGGTAGGTAAGAGATCAATCAGGATTGATCGAATGAGATTAAATCGTGCCAGATCACGTTCTCGCCAAAGAATTAATTTATCTTCAATATTATGATAATAAACCCCATCTGTATTGAAAAGAGAATGATAACTTTTGGTTTCTTGGGCATGACCAGTAGAAATATTCAATCTGGAAGGTCCATATGCAACAAAATTTGTATAGGGCTTAAAAGGTCTATTTTTTAAATCATTCGTCCAGTTATTGGTGATTTTAATTCTGATATTACAGTCAGTATTAAACTGTTTAATTCTGGGATCATCACCAGAAAGCCCAGTAGCAATTGCCTGCAACAGTGTTGTTTTTCCAAAAGAATTATTACCCGTTAAAAATAACCATTGTGCTTCTTCGGGAATTTCAATTTTTGCTGATTTTATTTGAAAATAATTCTGAATGTCAATTTGAGAAACAGGGTAAACAATGGCATCAGGTAACGTTTTTTTTTCCTTATTAGCCCAGGGTGCCCAAGGTGATGTCAGCAAATACTGTCTGATTTGTATACCTTTTTGAAAATTGTCCTTTATCTCTTCATACCCGGGTAAATTCTTGTCTGGATAATCTTTACGTCGTAAAAGTGGATAATAAACAGAAATATTGTCATTGTCGTTAAAATATAAAAACGATTTTAAATCATTGATATGGTCAATATCGTCCCAGTTATTTTCAAAGAGTTCTTCTAAATGCTCTTTTCCTTTATCAATGAATTGTTCCGTTTGAGTGGTTTTATTGATCCATTGATGATCACCTGGATTCAGAAATAACAATTCTTGAATGTTGATATCAATGCTGCCAAAGCCAAAAGGTTTTGCCATTCCCAACTTATGCGAAAGACCTTCTTCCAGTTGCAATATATAAAACAACAATCCTAATTCATGAGCTTCCAGATTCTCAAAATGAATATCAAAGGTGAATGAATTGTTGATGTCAAGTGGTTGAACCGTTCGATTATTGACACTATATTCAATCTTTTTACCGGTTGATGGATTTTCCTTGCGTTGAATCTGTTTCCATGCTTGATGATGAATATAAAATTTTCTACCTGGAACTTCACTGGTAACGGTGGCATCTGGTATCGCCCATGTGGGTCTCGGACGTTCCAAAAGCGGCAGTATTTGAGAATGATCACCTGGATTTAACCAGACAGGATCATTATTTAAGCTGGCAAAACCAAACCTCAATTTACCTTTATAGGCACCTGTTCCAAACAACTGACAAGCGGGGCAAAGACCTTCAGGGTTTCTGGTAAACAGCTTTTTTTCGGGATATGGATCAATCGTTGATAAATCATCGGGTTCCAGCCATTCTCCATGACAGGGACGCAACTGTTTGGCCAATCGTTTTCCAATATATTTGGAATCCACTTTTCGAGATATTCGAACAGGTATGATTTCTACAGCTTTATCATCTTCTTTTCTAAAATAAATCAGGTCGCCTTCGTTAATGGTTCCATTTTCCGGTAATATGGTTTGAAATACTTTTGGCGTTTCTTGCTGTGTTGCATTGTTTTTGTATTCTTTAACCAAAATTTCGAATTTTTCAATGGCCTCGGTAGATAGTTTTATTTTTGAATATCGATTATTTTCCAGAAAAACCCGTTCACAACGTTTATTCATGGTATAGGTAAGTCCTGTCTTTTCATCTTTATACACAAATTCAGGAACCAGACGTATTCTCTCACACTCTTCATTCTGAAAATTACCACATGGGACTTTAATTGTCTGGGGAGAAACACCGGTATGAACAACCTTATCCGGATTATCGGGAAGCTTTGATTCTAATTCTCTATGGCTATCCTTTTCTTTTTCGATTTTGTTCGGACCGCTGACCTTTAAAAAACCGATGGCATTGTTTTCAAATATTTGATCCTGATAAAATCGTTTGGGATTGTCTGATGGTGTCGCCACAAACATAAAAGATTCTTTTTCTTTTGCTCCTCGCCTGTGATTAATAATTTTGTATTTATATCTCAAATTTTTATGGGCATTGTCCCTGTTAAATTTGGCAAGTGTCATTAATCGCTTGTCTGTTGATGTTGGATGTTTATAAAAAACGTCTTCATATTTATCTAATGGAAAATGTTTTTTTTGTTCACTATCATTCCGACAATCTTTGTCATAGTAAGGATACCTGACTTCATCCATTTGTTTCACAAAAAAATGTTTACCTTCTTTGATGATTCTACCCGGCACAAAATTTTCCAAATTTTTTTTATCTGCTTCCATTCTCCAGGATAAACGATTTTTCTCATCAAAAATACGAAAACAAGAATTGGTTAAGGCTTCGTAAACAGAACTGATCATTCCCCTAATTTCAGAGCCAGGAATCATGTATTCTCCATTAATGGAAAAAAAAGCATGGCTTTTATGGTAACGCCCGTCTTCATTCTTTATTTTGTTTTTTAAATAAAAGGCATCGTCATTTTCAGTATCCGGGATAATCAGCGGGGTTTTGGTTGTGAGGGTGCAGGTAATTTTTCCAGTGTAACAGTTGTCATGATGAATCGACAGATGATCCATTGGAATGGTTTTTCGATGAACCTGTTGATGCGGTGTTAAAAAATAATGAGGGAAATAAACGGCATCTGTATGGATTGAGATTTGAGTTTTTGTTTCTTTTTTTACAGATGGTTCATTCTTTTGAAAAGCGTGATTAGATTGATGATAGAATCTATCAGTTGGTTTTGAGTTGAATGCGTTTTCAGGATTAAGTTTGATATCCTGAATCTGCCCATATCCACTACCCGTTTTAGCGCCTAAAGAATACAATCCCTTTTTGATATCTAAAAAAGCCATGTTTAAATAGTTATAGTCATACGTTGACAAATCATGCCTGATCCATAAATTTCCTTTCAGGATCAATGGTTTTTGAGGACTTCCGGGCAAAGACAAATCATCAAACTTTTTTTTATCAACAGCACCACCCGTAAATCGATCAATGGCAACATGGTCAAATTTTTTGGTTTGAGGTTCTTCTTCAAAAATCAAATCTTCGAACTTGATTTTACCGGATTCATATTCACTTCCAAAAAGTCTGCACAGCGGGCATTCACAATCTTTATGCGATAATGCAAGGAGAGGAAGTTCTTTTTGTTCAATAGAATCTTGATGGTGGAATCGCCTGCCAAGAGCGGTTCGAAAAATGCCTTTTAAACTTTCAGATTTGAATGCATAAACCTGTTGGCTGTCAGAAGCGGTTTGATATTTTTTAAACGAAACAATATCAGAGCCGTTTTCATCGAGCAACGCTCGCACCGGATCGCCATTTAACAAGGGTGATTTCACATGAATTTCAATCAACACTTTTTTCCAAAAAGAATCAGCCTTTTTTTTCCCTGTAAAACCTTTCATGTCGGGAATATCTTTTTCCCTGTTTCGCCATCCTCTTTGCGCCAAATAAGTGATATCTGATAAATCAAATTCTTTTTGTTTTAAATCGCAAAGTCTGAATCGACCTTTGCCAGTTGATGATGCACCGCTTAAAAAAGCCTGGCCTTTCGTCCAATTGGTCAGGACTTTGATCAGATCATCCGGTAGATTGGTATTGTACCCTCTATATCGAAGTACAAATGGAAATTCCAGTCCCTGAGGGCCTAATTCCATACTGAATAAAGCCCCTTCAGAAACGGTGCCTGTATAAGGATTCAATCGAATGCGTTGTCGAACCTCTGGATTTTCCGGATTTTGACTTCTGACATCCATAATAGTAATATTTCTCATGAGTTGACAGATTGGGCATAAACACTGATATCCCCCAAGTCTGACATCACAACCACTACCTCCTATGACCATCCGAAGATCACGACGTAAAATTCCCCGCAATGCTGAACGTGGTAATCGATAATGATTGTGACGATCTAAAAGAATGGTAAAATCTGTTTGCTGCTTTTGTTCATTTTCCAATCCGAAAAAAAAGGGGGTTTCAGAAATTAATTTTCCATAAAAAAGAAATTCTCTGTCAGGAACAATCTGGACGTCAGGCGGTTGATCTTTAAATGGGTTTTTTCCATAATAGGCTCTGTCCCCGAGAATGCGTCGGGATTTTTTCAATATATCGGAAGATTTTTTTTCTCCACGAATGTGTTTGGAATTTTGCAACCCACGGGACAATTCTTTTTCGCGACGATATAAAACCGCTCCAAGTGATTTAAAAAAGCGGGTAAACTGGTTATCATCAATTTTTTCAACGGTGTTCAAAAGAAGAGATCTGATACTGAAATTGTTATCCTTTAAATCCCAAATATGATGATTCTTTTCATTGTTATGATCTTTGGGGAGATGGAATATTCTTTCTTTATCCCTGCTTAGTTCTCGAACTGTATCTGATAAGACTCTGAGAAAAGAGGTCGCAGAATTGATTTCCAAAATTTCAATGATGTTGTCTGCTATTTTTTCAATGGATACAGAAAATTGTTCATTCAATAGGTCAATGGGTGCTACATTGTTGACATCAAAGGTAATCGCACATAAAGCCCCACACAATCGATCAATAAACATCAGACTTTTTCTCAACAATGATGCTGTCGCAGGGCTGACATAATCCGCAATAATTATTTTTCCTTCAAAAACAGGGAATTGTTGAAGATCAATCTCAAAAATTTTAAAAAAATCATGTGCTTTTCCGGTCACAAAATCAACCCGATTTAATGTTCTTTCAGTGGCAACTGTTTCAGGGTAATATTTTTTTTTCCCAGGCAGACTGAGATTTTTAAATTGAATATTAAACTGATTTTTATCGGTGTTTTTATCACTTTTGATGGCATTTTTATGCGCTGTTTTGCGCCCCAGTAATTCACAAAAGGGACAGAGGTGGTTGTCATCACACAATGGTGCCTTTGTCCAGACAGGTGTTGTTCGCTGTCGCAAATGCATGATGTTTTCTTTATGCGCCTCTGGCCTTGCAAATTGTCCTGGACAACAGGGTGTACCATCAATCAAACCACTTTCCAAAACCAGGAAATGTTCCGCAGCCCGAATGACAGCAGAACGAAGCAATGTTCCGGTGATAAAGGGTGTTCCCATTTTTTTGTTGGTTTCACATTTATGCCATCTGGCAAAAGATTGAGCCCTTATGTATTTGCTTGTTGTAGAGCGACGATCCTTTGGGTCAATCCATTCCATCATACGAATGGGTTCAAAAAACGTTAGTGTAATATTCATGATATTTCCTCAGTTCTTGTTGGGATTACACCCATTACACGAAAGGGGGCAAACAGATATAAGTGTAAAAATTTTTGTTGAGACAATAGACTGTTCCAATCTTTAAAGCTTGATATTTGCCAGTTTCTTAATGATCCTGCTAAATCATTGCTGTCAATAATATCCAAATAACAATCCAGTGTTGTTGGCAAAAATATATGATAAAGTCCTGCAATAACTTCCTTTGCACCATGTAATAATAAAGTGGTACTTAATGAAAGGTGTTCATCCACCATAAATTCAATAGGAGATGCCATATCAGATTCACATGCACCCAAAAAAATGCGGCATCCTCTGATATTTGTATTTTTTTCCTTGAGAATATCCAATATCGAGACGTCCTGATTCAATTTTAAATGAGATTGAAATGAATTGTTTACATTTCCCTTGCCGTGAGACAATAGAATAAGGGTTTGTAAATTTTTTTCCAAACTTTCAAAAAAATGTTCCCTACTCGCTCTTTTATTAAAGTTTTTATCCCATTGTTTATCAAGCTTCTCTAAAGCTTTTTTGAATAAATCAACTTTTGCAGGATAGTTTTTAAGGAGCTGTTTACCGGTGCCATCCTGACGATTTTCTATACCCAACAAGTGCCAGGCGGGTAAAAAGCGAGAGACATGTTTTTCAAACAAAAAAATTTCTTTACCCTCTTTTTCAAAAATGGCAGCATGTAATGGCAGGCGATGGATAAATCCATGTGGAATCCACAGGATTGACTTGTGTTGTGGGAAATCAGCAATGAATGGCATTGATCGGGTCATTTCCTTACAAAGATCATACAGAAATTGACCTCTTTGTTGAAAAATTTGTTTAAGGGGCTCAGGAATATCTTCGATTTTGTATTCATTTAAGTCAGGGATTTTGCCTACCTTATATTCCGGAAATTCCATTTCCTGCCAGGATAAAAATTTTCTAAAAAGTTCGTTATATTGAAAAGATTCAATTGTTTTTTTTCCGGTGTCACAATCAAGAATTAATGCGTAAGCACATTTGTCCAATTCATTGATATAAAAATGAACCACCATCCACTGATCATTAAGTGTTCTGTAATCTGTGAATTTATCTTTTTTCAAATAAGTTCTGTATCTTTCAGGTTTCTTTTTTAGATATCGGTTATCTCTGGCCTCATCTTCCTGGTCAAGAATATGAGCAATATCAATTTGGGTTCCCATTTCACGCAGATCCTTAAATCGAAGGGTGGGTCTGGATTTAAGAGAGTCAGAAACGCGTGCTTTTGCTTCCGGATCATTGGCAGCCTTAAAAGCCAAATCATAAAGTTTGCTCTGCCGTGCCCAGTACCATCTTAAATATACATTTCCAATTTCTAATTCCTTTTCACAGCAAACTTTATGGGCAACAATAGCTGCTGTTTTCCAAATGTCACACTTTTTTTCTTCCAGCAAAATGATAAAATCTACCAGATCATCCCAATATGGATCAGCAAATGCATTTGGGGCTTTGTCCAAAGATTTTTCTAAATAATAACGTGTATCTTCAACTTTGTTCTTCTGAAAGGCAATTCTTGAAATTAACAGGTACAATACATATTCTTTTGAAAAATCAATGTGTTTTAAAATATCAACGGTTAATTCTTTTAAAATATCGTTTTTATTGAATTTTTCGCAATATTTTATCCATACATGAATATCATTGATGAGTGTTAATGAATCACTTTCCGGATTAAATTTATTTTTAATTTTTTCCACAGCCTCTTTAAAACGTTTTTCATCATACGGTTCATTAAAAGTAAGCAAGGTAAGCATAATCTGACCGATCAATTGCCATGCTTCGATATTGTCTGTGTTTTTTTCAAAATACGCTTGTAACAACTTTTCTGAGCGCTTCAGTGCTTCAATTTTTCTGGCAGGAACACTGCGACCTTTGGGTCTGAACAGTAAACTTCTATAAAAATATACTTTTGCCAGTAGCAATAAATAGTCTTCATTATCAAAGAGTTCTATTTCCAGGGCATTTAGAAAATAAATCATATCTTCTAAGAATTTTCGGCGCTGGCGGTGATTCATGCTTTTTGTTGAGATATAAGCATTTAATTCACTGTTATATATCTTCAACAATGGCTCAATATATGATTCTTTACGTGCATTCACAAAAGTCCGAACAGCATTGTATTCACTGGTGACCCCCCTTTGACACAATGCAGATACCGGTTGAAGGTTTGTCTGGTCAAATTGAATCATTGCGTTGAAGAAGGAATCTTCATTTTTAGCAATGGCCTTTGACAGCCTTTGGATGGATTGACAAGCGGTCTGAATTGTTACATTCATTTTTATACCTTTTCTTCCTGGATATAAACGATCAGTATGATCGTAGAATCCATGGTTACCGTATTGCGTTGCTCGTTTAAACGTTCCAGTAAATTTTTTGAACTGTTTTTCAGTTGATCTTCGTCATCATCCAGCAGCAGGATATAAGGTGAATTGCCTGAATGTGAAATTTTAATTGGAACGGTAATATCATCAATATCCTGAGGCAGTACATTTTCAACCCATTTCATGACAGGGTTTTGTGAAAGTATTTGATAAAAACACAGATATTCATTTTCAATGGATTCAATAATGGCATTAATATTGTCTTTATTTTCGTCTTTTTCGTTTTCTTCACAATGGTCTAATAAAATAATATCATTACCATCTCGATATCCAAGAATGGACAAGATACCAGGACAATCATATTCAATGCCATTGCTCATAACGCCATTGTCGCCTGTTTCGATAGAAACATATTGACTGTCTCTTGAATTTTCGATGTTTAGATGTATATGAAGTTGGATAGGCGGGTTATTGAATGTCACATTGTCCTTTAGTATTGAAGTCAGTTCTTTCTTGATAATATCACTGATTCGGTTCTCACTTTCAGTACATTTGGCCATAAGCTGACGAGTAATATTCTCATTGATTTGCCTGAATTGTTTATCAAGATAAGATTTAAAAAATTTTAAATGGTCCTGA
>Ga0272440_1001379_pt1 | contig 19892 bp, 19 predicted proteins | sample SSMMMBAug17_FD_192440 | JGI IMG/M metagenome (GOLD analysis project Ga0272440, IMG submission 192440) | Marine sediment archaeal communities from Little Sippewissett salt marsh, Falmouth, MA, United States - SSM-MMB-Aug17 | ecosystem: Environmental > Aquatic > Marine > Wetlands > Sediment ...
CAGCGGTTAGGTCCGCGATCTATGCTGTCGCGAATGACTTAATGGTAAAGGATATCATTAAAGTCACGCCGAAGGATGAAGGCGATTTGCGTGATTCGTGGTATGTATCGAAGCCGTTCAAGCGTATCGGGTTTTCCGAAGTTGGTTTCGGCGCTAAACACGCACCATACGTGCATGAAATGCCAAGCGATGTCAACTGGTCAGAGCCTGGTACAGGAAACAAATTTATCGAAAAACCATTTAGCGCCAGGCGCGGCCGTATGGCGAAAGAAATTGCGCGCGAAGCCAAGAAGCGATTTGACATCAATAAAACAATGGCCGATTTCAGCGGCGGGTCAGCACCGACAAAACCGAAGGTGAAGAAATGACGCCAGAAATAGATGTCGCGGCATATCTGAGCCAAGTCGTCGATGGCCTCACCGAGAATACCAACCTCTGGTATGGATGCGTGTTACCGCCAGACGATAATGTACCGGAGCTTGCGGCATTCGTGCTACTGTCCGGAGGGGAGGAACCGCTAGCGTTTGCTGATAATCAGGGCACTGGCTCTGAAAACAAGGCGACAGTACAGGTCTTTGTGCGTGGCGAGAAATATAAGTACCCGGCCGCCATGGCCCTGGCGAGAGAAATTTATTCGGCGCTCAAGTATGCGAGCATCAGCGGGTACGTAGAATGTGCGCCGCAGCAATCTGCCCCTATATTTCTCGGACTTGACAAAGATGGTCGTCCTGCTATATCAATCAATTACAGGCTAATCTATGATGAAGACTAGACTAAAGATGTGCCGGACCGTACGGGCACGTATCAATGGTGTGCCGGAAATCTTAAACGCAAGCCAGGTCTATCCGGGCGAGTGGGCCAGATTTCTTCCGCTCGGGTCCTACGATATGCTTGATGAAGCCAAGGCACCGCCGCCGGAACTGCCAGGCACTATCGTTGTTGAGCATAGCGGCGATGTTGATCCATACGATGCAGAGGTGTATGCTGGCCGGATCAGGATGAAAACTAACGTCATGCTACGCTGCCCTGGTTGGTCAACGAATTTTCACAAGGGCCTCGTGTACGGGGCGAATAACAGAGCCTTTCTGCCAGATGGCTCATACGATGAGGTAGACTGATGGCCCCCAGATCTGAGATTACGGTCAGAGAATTGTCCGGACCGAGAGCCGAGCTAACGGCCGATCCTTCAACACATTACGATGCGGCCGATGCCGCGAACGAGCATGAATTCGTCCATCCTGGCGGTATCGTTTTGCTTGGGATTTTCAACCGCAGCGGTTCAACGATGAATGTCACAATTACCGCCGTCGCTTCCAACGAGACCAAGCAAATGGCTGAGGATTGGCCTGATGCTATCCCGGACGGCGACGATGGGTGGTACAGAATCAAGCACGATGATGGTTACGTCAACAGTGACGGCAAAGTAGAAATCGACATCGATCAGGATGCGACTAGCTACCTGGTTGTTTTCAAGATCTCATAGGAGAATATAATGGGCACGATAGGTAGAACCGCAGTTTGCACGATCAACGATGGCGGCGGGCCAACGGCATACAACGGCGCTGTCAGCTACAACTACAAGCACACGAACGAACTCGCCGATGATACGACGATGGACTCGGCGGGTTGGAAAGAAGCCGTGATGAGTAACCGGCAAGTGGTGCTTGACATAAGCGGAAAATATAGCGAGGCGGCTGGTGGCCAGCTTGACGCGATGGTTGAAGCTGTTTCGAGTTTCGGCACTGTCGCGGTTGTGTTCACGCCGGCTGGCGGCGATACGTTCTCGTTCACTGCGAATATTTCAAATTTTTCGATCGATGCCGTTACGGCTGAGACCATCGATGTATCGTTCACTCTTGAGTCGACCGGCGCCGTTGCTTATGGTGCTGTCCCGTAACAAATTCTCACATCCTGGAGGGCTGCCATGGATGACTTGATTAATCCGCGTAAAGGCGAGGCTTATATTGAAATTGGCGGCGAGCAATTCAAGCTCGCTTACCGCATGCGCAACACTGTTGAACTCCAGCGTGCATCAAAGCGAACTGTCGGGGAGATCTTTCAGGCCATCGGCAAAGGCGATCATGAGCTAATGCTGACCGTGCTGATGTCCGGGATTAAGCTCGGAAAAGAATGGCCCGAACGCTTCGGTGAGACCGGACCGACGAGAGACTTCCTCCTGGACTCGATTGTGCCCGAGGATCTTGAGGAGTATATGTTTGCGGTTATGCAAGCCTGGAAGGGTGCAGAGTTTGCTGGGGATGCAAAAAAAAAGGCCCGCCTGGCAGAGCAAAAGGCCTGGGAAGCCCTAGAGAATCTCTAGAAGATCCATTCTCCCCGGATGGTATCGACCGCCTTGCTGTCCAGGCTGTTCGTTGCGGCATGTCTGTCGCAGACTTTTGGGATTCCACGCCTTGGGAATTACGTATTCTGTCCGAAGGATATTCGGAAAGAATGCGTGACGATCAAGAGATCATGGCGTCGCTAGTGGCGCAACAGATGACAGTGACGCAACAGATTCGAAATCCGAAACAATGGACCGTGCGCAAGCTCATCGGGCCAAGGCCAGAGCGCGGCAAGCTGCACCTTGAGCACTTTGGATCAGTGGAGGAATTCAAGGCCGCAGTGGATGAGTTGCGAAACGCAGAAAAACATGTTAAAAATTGGTGGGATGGGTAAAATATAATGGCAACGTCTCTCGGTGAAATCTTTGTCAGAATCGGCGCAAAGACGAAGGAATTCGACAAGGCTTTGGACAATGTCCAGAGACGCAGCGCAAAAGTGTTCGCTGGCGTTGCCGCAGCGATCGGCGGTATAGGTGTCATCGGCGCTGGGTTTGAAAAAGAGATCGCTAAGGTAGGGGCATTGACTGGTGCGACCGGAGAAAAATTTGCCCAAATGGGCAAGGTCGCGCGTAGCGTAGCGAAGGAAACCGAATTTACTGCAGCCCAGGCTGCTGAGGGCATGAGCTTTTTCGCTATGGCTGGCTATTCTGCTGAGCAATCGATGGCTGCCTTGCGGCCTGCGACTGTTCTGGCCACGACCGGATTTATGGATCTCGGCACCGCCGCGGACGTGGTAACGAATGTCATGAGCGGAATGGGCGTTGGGTTTGATGAGCTGGATAAATCGATTGATGTATTGGTGGCGACAGCGTCTAGCGCAAATACGACAGTGGCGCAATTAGGTGAGGCATTCAGCTACGCTGGTCCTGTGCTTAAATCATTCGGCATTAGCTTTGAGGCCGGTGCCGCTGCTATGGGTATCTTAAGCGACGCCGGAATCCAGGCTAGCCGTGCAGGCACGAACCTACGTATGGTCATCACAAAGTTAGCCAAGCCAACGGGTGAAGCAGCCGCAATAATGAAGAGGCTAGGGGTTCAGTCAATGGACGCCAGCGGCAAGATGCTGCCGCTGGATCAGATCTTCGGCCGTCTGGCAAAGAGCGGCGCCACAGCCAAAGACATGATAACGATGTTCGGGCCACGAGCCGCTAGCGCTGCAATGATTTTAACCGAATCGATGAAATCAGGCGAGAAATCGTTAGCATCGTTCACCGAGCAGTTAGAAAAATCAGGCGGAAAATCCGAAGAGATCTTTCAACGCATGAGCCAGACAACGGCCTTCCAATTCAACGTCTTAAAGAGCAACACAGAAGAGGCTGCGCTGGTGATGTGGGATCAGTTCAAGCCAGCGGTTAATAGCGCAATCGAGGCCGGGCAAATTTTTGCGCAAGCGATAGCACAAGTTGATGACAAGACGCTGGCGCTGATCGCCGATATTGCGGTATTCACCGCTGGTTTATCCGGTGCCATCTTGGCCTTTAGCACCTTGGGTAAGGTCGGCGTAGCTGCTCTCGGGAGCCTGAGTCTGCCAGCGATCGCAATTGCCGCGCTCGTGACACTCCTTATAATGAAGTTTGATTCGCTAAGAAGCGTCGCAAAGGATCTGGCTCGTGACCTTGATGTAATAGTTAACGGCGCGTCGAGTCTTGAAAGAAAGCACCGAAACTTACTTACGCAAAGCATGCGCCCCGGGTTCGGTGGTGAGCAGGGCCCAGGTGTTGCGGGCTCGATAGTCGGGACCATGGGCGAGATAACGGCCGAAATCAAATCAGGAATGAGTGGTATCCTGAAGGAGGTCGGTTTCACTTTCGACAACACCGATAAAGAGGTCGACGAGCTCAACAAAATGCTTGACGATCTCAAGAAAAACTCAAGTAAGGCGTCAACCGGACTCGACCGCGTGGCGCAATCAACGAAAAATATCGGTGGCAAAAGCGAATACGACTTTAGCGGTAACGATCAAGACTTCGGGATCGGCGGTGTCATTGATGAACTTAACGCTGGCGAGGAAAGTCTAAAAAAAATGTGGGCAAAATACGAGGCCCTACATGACCAGCACCTGAACGATGTATCCTCTTATCAAAACGAAATAATTGAAAAGATGGCTGGCGAAGCCGAGGCCCGCGACGCTGCGACGATATCAATGAGTGAGTCAATCGATATGACTGGTGATATCATGTGGGGCGCGGCCCAGAGGATGTTCTCGAAAATGGGTGCAATCGGTAGCATCATACAGGCTGGTATCCAGGGGATGATGTCTGGCGGTCCGATTGGCGCAATCGTTGCCGTGATCATGGAGATCGTGTCAATGCTGGAGAACTTTCAGCAGGCGACCGACATGGCCAACGATGGTCTCTATAAGATACTTGATGCGATCAATCCTCTATTTGAGGTGTTAGTTACGGTATCGGATTTTGCAAACGAATTTTTGGACGGGATACTTGGGGCAATCGGGCCGATACTGAAAACGATCGGCGACCTAATCAACAACGTTTTCGGGGCAATCCTGTCTGCTTTCGAGCCAATTTTTAAGCTGATAACAAATCTATTCTCAATATTCGCCACGGTACTAGAGCCAGTCGTTGCGATGTTCTCCGGTCTGGCGAAAATGGCTGGATCGCTGATCCAGTTCATGTCTGTGTTTGATATGATCGGGCCGATATTCGAAGCCCTGGCTGGCGCGATACAGGGTTTTGGCAATGCGTTTAACGGCGTTGTCGAGTGGTTCGATCGTGCCGCTAGTGATATTGATTATGAATTCAGCAAATTGAAGGCCTGGTTCGAAAAGGAAGTTGGGATCAGAAGGGAGCTGACGGACGAAGAAAAAAGGATCAGGGAAGACCAGATCGACGTTCTGAAAAGCCAGCTTGATGCCTTCAAGCAATTCTTGGACGTGATAAACGCATCCGGCCAGGCACTACAAGACTTCAATAAGTCAATGACGGACTTCATCGCGGAAGAACTCGGTCGCCAAGCCATGCGCAACATGGATCCGAGCGCAATCACGTCGGAGCTCGGGCGCGTTCTGACGTCAGGGCTAGACGCTCAAGGGATCCAAAACGCTATCGGTGAGATGTTTGAGATGTTCACTGGTGCTGGGCTAAGTCAGCAAGAAGCCGAGGCGTTAATGTACAGCGCCTTGGAGGGATTTACAGGGTCGGATTTCCAAAAGCTTGGGTCCGCCATGGATGTAATAATCAACGAGCTTGTCGACGATGTGTTGCCGAACTTCGTTGATGGCGCTGACGATGCCGCCGATGGTGTAACGAATTTGGGCAATGCAGCAAACGAAGCCGCTGAGTCTTTGCTGAACATCCCGAGTGGGTTCAAATTGGAACAGCTGAAGTTCGACGCGATCAATAGCACGCCATCAGTCCCATCGGCTGGTGGCGCACAGGCCGGCTCCGGCGCTGGCGAGGTGATCGGAACACAGAACAACTCGATCAACATTCAGACTCTGCAGATAATGTCAGACGACCCCGACGATATGGTCCGCAAAATAGAGGCGCGGCGGCGATGGCAAAACGTAAACTCACACGGAACAACAATCGACGCGACTGGGTCGCTAGCAGGAAGAGGTTAGGGTGGTAGCACTCAAACTCAACGGATACACGGTGCCAATTTTAACCGGTGGCGAAATTTCTCCAGTGTACTCTGGTTCGGGCGATACCATCGTGTACGGCGCTGCCCCGGCATTCGATCGCCAATCGCACAGACGCCGATGGTCGTTTACAACAAAGCCACTGCCAGACAAAGAGGCAGAGGGTTTAATCGGGATGCTCCAGGGCCGCGGGCATTCGTTCCCGTTTACGGCTGACCTGGTCGGCTCATCCGGTCATAGCCCAGATGGCACCGCTGTTGCTACAATAATCCCTGGCATAGACGGGCAGAACGATCCGGCACGGGTGTACCTGGAAAGCAGTGGAGAGGCAGAAGCGAAGTTTTGGGGCCACGCGCTAGAGCTCGGTGTCGCGACAACTAATATTTTGGACGCCGATAGCAGGGACGCGGAGAGCGCACCAACAGGCTATACTGCAACAAATGGAGCAACGCTTAGTTACAGCGAAGACATTTTCGTACAGGGCAGCCGATCGGTAAAAGTTACAACCAGCGCCACAAATAACAATGGCGTGCATGCGACGGATTTGGTTTCTGGCTTTTCTGTCAGCACAGCCTACGTTGGCAGCGTTTACGTATATACAACAGAGGCTCTAGATCTAAGGATCGTTATCCATGACGGTGTGGATACCAGCGGCACGGCGTGGACCACAACGCCGAATGTCTGGGAAAAGGTTGTCGTAACACACACAACAAACGCAGCCGCGTCTCTGTTAAGACTTGTGGTAAATCAGCCAACCGCTGATTCTGGAAAAATCTACTATTGCGACGCGTGGCAAATTGAGGAAGGATCAGTCGCTACCCCATGGGCAGACGGCGCGCGTGCCGCGAAGGATCTGGTCTATAATGGGATAACCGACCGGTCCGATAATCTGACATTCGCCGTATGGACCAGGCCGCCAGCCGCGCAATCGGGAGAGCGCAAGTACCTAGCTGACATCCGCGATAACGCTGGCGACAATAGGATCCTACTTTTTCGCGAGACATCAACCGATGATATTGTGCTTAGGATCGAAAATGAAAACCAATCTGGCACAACGACGTTCACGGCTAGCGGCGCCGTTGGTGACGGCGCATGGCATCATATAGCCTATGTGTTGAGCGGCAACACACTCGGGACGAATCGCTGGTGTGACCTGTACGTAGACGGCATACGAGAAGGCGGCAGCACTACAACCGAGGCGCGATACCCGCTAATGCGCGGAGTCTGCGACGAATGTCATATCGGTAGCAGGTTGGCTGCAACTCAGCCATGGATTGGTCCGATGCAAGATCTAATCGTTGCGCCATATGCAATGTCGGCGGACCAAATAGCTGGCCTGTCGGCCAGAACGCGCATCACGCCAGGACTACCGTACCTGGACGCCGAAGGCGATACCATTCCGACCCCAAACAACGCTGGGCGCGAACATAACTTCAGAGTTCTTGGTAAGGTTACCTCGGTTCGGTATGCTGGCAGAATGGGGTTATCGTCATACGAGTCATACCAGCGCATGATCGGCTTTGAGTTGATCTCGATCGAGGAAACATAATGGCAACGCTAACGCTGAATGATTGGACGGTGCCCATTGTTGGCGGGGATATTGAGCCGGTGCCGTGTGGCGAACGGGAGTTTGCCTTCAACGGCACGCCAAAAATGGTCCTGTCTGGCCACAAAAGACGATGGGCCCTACAGACCGGAATCATGGACCCGTTGGCTGCCGATGGCCTGCGCGGGATGTGCTCTGGGTTCGGGCGGCGCATGCCTTTTGTCTCAGATCTGTGGGATGATAACGGGGCATATCCATCTGGGACGCCTATCGTTAGTTATTCGTTTGGGGTCGATCATCTCGGCGCGCCGATCTACAACGCGGTAACCGGTGAGCTTGAATCAAAATTTTCACAAGATGGGGCCTTATGGCTTGGCCCGGATTCTGAAAACTTAGTGTCATCGGATAGCGCAGACGCCGAAAGCGCGCCGATAGGATACTATGGTATCCATGGCGCCACGCTTGGATCTGACACGACGTATTATCTTCACGGCGGGAAATCGCTGAAATGCACCACGACCGCGATTGCGAATAGTGGCGTGGGTATAACGGCTTTTCCTGTTACAGGCGGAAACACTTATTCTGTCTCTGGATACGTTTATACGACAGAGGCGTTATCGATGGACATGTGGACATGGGACGGGACTAGCGGCGGTGGACCGTCATTTACGTCTGTCGCGAATGCGTGGAATTACGTTTACTATACCAAAACCGTAGCGGGTGGCGCCACAACGCTTGTGTTCCAATTCAGACACAAAGACGCGACATCAAAAGTTTTTTATGTCGATTGCTGCCAGGCGGAAGAACTAGGATATCCGACAGCATGGATCGATAGAAGGACGTCAGCAACTCGGACCGCGCCTGATCTTGATTATGGCAGTATATGCTCGAAGTCTGATGCTTTAACATTCGCTGCATGGGTGAGGGCTCCGACAACCGAGGCCACTGCGGATTGGAATAGACTATTTCATACCGATAACGGTTACAGACTATCGGAAAACTCGGCTAACCTAATTGAAATCACCAGGTCGCCCAGTACCAATAACATTTTCGCGAAATTCCTTCGCGCCGATAGCGGCACAACCGGGACGATCATAACGTATGCGACCAGCCCATGGGACGATGGCTGGCATCATATCGCGCTGGTCCTGTGCCCGAGTTACAATGGCAGCCCATACGCCGCATTGTATTACGATGGCGTTGTTGTTGCGTCTGACACCAATGTTACGTATTATCCACACCTGCGAGGGACGCAGTCGAGGTGTTTTATCGGAAATTTCAACAGCAACAATCACTGGCAGGGGCGTATTGCAGACGTGCATATCTTGCCTTTTGCCATGAGCACCGCGCAGATAGCCGCCCTTGCGGCGCGCACGACGGCAACACCGCGGTGGCCTAAGCTCGAGGCAGCTGGTGACTTTAATATGGCTAGCGACTACCAGCCGGAGATCGTCATGGGGGCGTTAGATAGTGCGAGATACGCTGGATCGGTTGTATCGGGGACGCACAAAGCCACCAACGAACGCGTTTCGTTCAGCCTGCACAGTGTGGAGGATATTTGATGCGCACAATTTCGACAGCGCAGGAGGCGGTCATTTCATCGCCCGGTATGAGCTACCCGTTAAGGGTTTCGATCAAGCCCGTTGGCGGAAGCTTCGTTGATATCACAGATCTAGAGGGGTACAACTGGCTGGCCGGAATCAGCTATGGAGCGAATATCGATGAGTATACACAGAGCGCTATCGTGCGAGTGCATGCCGGCCGTGGCGATATTCGTTTCGAGACATTGATGGCTAGCAGCAAAATCAACACACTATACGGTGGCACGTACGGGAGGTTTTTGGCACCAGGGGCAGAGGTCAAAATAGAGGCAGCCATCTTGGCTCCCGATGTCACGCCGACATCAACTGATTGGATGGAGGTGTTTCGTGGATGCATAGATGAGGTATCATTTAATACAAGTCCAATTGAATTGCGATGTCGCGACAAGGGAGCAAAGCTGAATCAAATGATTGAATCGGAGGGTGTATACCCAAACGATGAGAACAGCGAGGCCCCTGTAGAAGACATCATGCAGCAGATCCTAGACGACAACCTAGGAGCTGGTGTGGTGGATCTCTATTCTGACAATGGATCATCCGGATCTGAGTTCGATTCTGGAGATTCACCAGGGTGGTACATTAGGCAGTATATTCAGCAGAAGCAAACCGTGCAGCAGGCTCTACTGGTGCTGGCGAACCAAATCGGTTGGCAGCTAGGATATAAATGGCAGCGAAACGACGATTCGTTTGAGTTGCATTTTTACGAAACCGGCCGACCCGTGCGAGCGCGCGGCACAATGACCTTTACGGATCAGCCTTCAACTAGCAATCATTTCCACCTAAGCAGCTCAACTCTAACAGAAGGCTCAGAATGGTATGTAGAGAGCACGTTACAAGAGACCGCACAGAGCATCGCAGACGCCATCAATTCAGGTGTCACCGGGGCTACGGCATGGGTTCTTGATGCAGAGAAAGCTATCGGCACAATGACCTTCACAGGTCAGCCATCAGCTAGCGATCACTTCCACTTGGGGAGCTCTACTCTAACAGAGGGCTCAGAATGGAACATCGGCACGACTCTTGGCGACACGCTGAACTCGATCGTCAACGCTGTAAACGATAGCTCAGAGGGATGTACGGCATACCGCGTCGGGGCCGCTATGGTCAAGATCCGATACGACACCGCTGGCAGCGCTGGTAACTCCGTGGCATTCAATGAGGCCGGTGATACCATGGACAATTGCACACTAGACGGTAGCGGTTATCTTGGAGGAAGCTATACAGGCAGTGACGTCAGAGTGGTTATCGAATGGGATGAGGTCGGTGCCGCTGGTAACTCCGTGGCATTCAATGAGGCCGGTGATACCATGGACAATTGCACGCTAGACGGTAGCGGCTATTTGGGCGGTACGCTTGCTGGCTCTGATTCGTCGATAGCGCGAACGTTCACGCCCGGTGATTATTTGAGCATAACCGGGCTCGACATGTCGCGCCTTGATGTCAGGAACAGGGTGACCGTACGCTGGGGAAAAGATCCAGATAACCAAAATTCCATCACAGTGCAAGATACCGATAGCCAGAGCCAATATGGACTAGCGCCATGCGAGATCTCGCTAGCGGCATCAGACCAGATCGATACAGAGTCTGAGGCCAGGACGCTTGCACTTTCGGTGCTCGATGCGTTAAAAGAATGCGATCTTAATCATGACGTTGAATTATTGTACTTCCCGTTCGTCGAACTAGGAGATTATTACAAGTTTGAAGCAAATGGGGTGAACTATGACACAGATCAGTCGATCGCGGTTATGGGTTTCGATCATTCTATCGATGTCGGTGGTAAGGCTCGTACCGTCATGCGGTGCAGCGGAAAACCAAGAGGGGGGCACAAGCGATGGTTACGATTAGAGAGCCGCGCAGGCGCGGGCGACGAAACGAGCGACTACTCAGCTAATGGCCCGGTAATCACGGAGATCGGCGCCGGGATGGCGTCAATGGAGATCGAGATCCTTCCGGCGTACGAGGTGCTCCCGGCTCTGAAAAAGTGGACAGGCGTGCGTGTATACTTATCGACGTCTAGCGGGTTTACGCCTGGCCCGTCAACGCTGCACACTGAGGTCGGCAAGCAAACCAGGATAACGGTGACTGGCCTGATCCCGGGTGAAACATATTACGTGCGCGTCTCGTACATGGAAGAGCGAACGATTTTTGGGCGCAAGATTTATGGAGAGTCTGATTATAGCGCTGAAGCGCAGGTGCAGACGCAAAAAAGCTCCCCGTATCATACCAACGAAGATGCCATCCGAGACTCGCTAATTAGCAACTCAGACTTTGGTGCGTCAACGCTCGGCCCATCGTATCCTCCTGATAACTGGACGGTGCAGACAGGTGGATCTGAAACAGGGGCTTGGGGAACGAACATAACCACGGATACGACTTATACAAAAACCGGAGGCACGTCACTGGAGATGGTCAACGTCGGATCGTCGGACCTTATTACACTCAGATCCGAGATCGTTCCGATAACAGAGTATGCGGCGGTTAGGCTGCAAACGCTATTGTATTATACTGGCACCCCAGGGACGTCCACCTACACACTCTCTATTTACGCATACGACAAAGACAAGGCCCTGCTCGGTAACGTCGGTGGCGGGATTTATGGCTACTTCAACGTGCTATCTACGAGCACATGGTACAAACTAAAAAATGAAAATACTGCATACTACGCCGGCTCTAGCGCGAGATATTTTTCGGTCCAAATAAAAATAACCGGCGCCGGGTCACCTAGTTCGTTCAATGTATACGTTGACTCGGCAAGTCTTATTGAGATACCACCACGGATGGTTGTGGCAAAGGTGTCCTCGAAATCGATAACACAAACAACATGGGACTACGTGGCCCCAAGAACCAATGTCACCAACGCTGGATTGATGGAATATAGCAATTCGGCCGAAACACCTCCATTCTACGGGGCAACAATACGGCAACCGGCAGTGTATCTGCTAACGGCAAATTTCGCCTTCACGGGCTTTGCCGCAGGCAAGCAAGCTCAGGTGCGGTTTGTCATCGACGCCGGAGGAACACCATCGTACATCTACTCTAATTGGTTTGTTGCGGATGGCTCTGGTAACTGTGTAGTTAGCACATCAGCCATCTGCGAACTAACAGAAGGACAGACGGTTGACCTCGAGGTATACCACGACGACACGACGTCAAGAACAATCACGGCCTCCGTCAACAACCTATTCACGGTAACAGCTCTCGGTAGGTAATTGACTAGATACTATAGGACTGATAAACTCAGCACCAAAGGGGCCCACAATGGCAAGAGGACACACAAAACACGATCGCGCCCTAGCATATCTAGGGTCCGACACAGGCGGCGAGGTAGTAACGGCCGCGTCACTCAACTAGACCCAGTACACTGGGTGGATCTACGTCGGCAACATGAGCCAGTTGGTGATTGCTGTGGATTATACGCATGACAGTGGATCAGCTGTCACCATGTCGGCACGGGTCGCAATGGACAATACAGGCGCCGACGGTACCGGGTTTCTGCTGCACCGCGTGGATGCGGCTGGCACCAGCACCCCATACCAATGGAGCAATGCCGTCGCTGGTAGCGAGAAATGGACCTGGACAATTTTCAATCTTCCGCTGCCGTGGATTAATCTCGAATTCGATGGCACAGGTGCTGGCGTCGACGATGTCGCGACCGTTGCCGTCCTAGGGGTAACGCCATGATCGCCCTTGCATTTGCCGTGGCCATCTCACCCGTGGCGCAATACGGGGCAGACGGCCATACCGGGGCGGTAGGCGGGCCACCGGTTGGCGTTGCTACCGGTAATGTCGACATGGGCGGGTACCTACTGACGGACACAACCAAAACGCTGAACCTCGGTACGGCGTGTACCACGTCGCATTCGCTGGTTGCTGGCGATGTCTGCATTGGCGGGTCCGGTGAGCTGGAGGTTGATGGCGCGGTTTGGTTTGACGGACTCGTTACATTTGGAGGATCGGCCGTAGTGATGAGCACGCTAAGAATGGACGACAATTGGAATCTAACCCTAGGCAACAGTGACGATACATATTTCAGATTTCTGACTGCACCAGATCCAGATGCAACAGTTCTATCGCTTGGTGAGGATTCGCGGGTGCTTTATGTCAACGAGAAATCAGATCGCAATACGGCATACACCCTAGCGCAGCAAACGAACCCGACCATTGCGATACAGAGTGCAGACGCCACAACCGAGGCCCAGCGACTCATGCTGGCACACGACCAAACCAACGGCGTCATATCCACTGGAGCGGGCGATGTGCATTTGAAATCAGCAGGCAGCGATGTGTTAATGACAGACTCAGCTGGCACTGATTTTGGACTGCTACAGTTCGGCGGCACGTCAGTTTCTTATCCAGCCTTGAAACGCAACGGCACCACCGGTCTGCAGGTACGATCGGCGAACGATAACAGATATTTGCAGCTTGACGCTGGCATTATCACCGCCACGCCCATATCACTCTTTTCCGGCGGCACCGATGATTATACTATGGCCCTGTCCCAAACTCTAAATGCGACCGGAGCCGCTGGCGGATCCGATGTTTTCAGAGCGTTGAAGTTCTCGATCACACAAACAGACGTCACGGGATGGGACGAACTATACGCGATCGATATACTTGTGGACTCAACAAGCGTGTTTAACGTTGGGCTTGATGGCGAAGCAAACTTTTACGATGCATCCGGTGACGGGAGATATTGGCGAACACGCACTATCGACCCATCCGCTATATCGCCAGGGGGGAGCGGGGCAACGCTTACGGTGTGGGGTGACGCATCTATTGGCTACTTATTGGACGCGACAACGGAGTATCTATACGCCACCACCAAGGTCTGCAACGAATGGGACGAATCCAGCGATATTGTGGTGGTTGTAGATGTCGCACTAAATGGGGACGAAACGGCGAATGATATAATTCAGTTCGAGGTCCTGGCTGAATACTTCGGTGAGCATGACGACATGGACACGCCGAAGACGCAGACACGAACCGTTGATCATGATATCGTGTCAGACAATCTCGCGGGCGAGGTTCATACAATGACGTTTTTGCTCGACTTCGATTTGGTCGATAACGTCGTGGAGAAAAAAGATATCCTAAAATTGCGTTTCAGGATGGACGCTGTTGCCGGCGGAACCGATGTGGCGGCGGTCAGGTTTCTTAACGCAAAGACAAAGTGCAGAACCTCAAAGCCAGCGGCAGAGGTTGTGACTTTCCCGACGGAGGGGTAATTATGGCACCGCCGGATGATTGGGGCAAATGGCAAGAGGTGGTGCTGTATAGACTAGATGAGTTACAGCGCGGCCAAGACAACACCCATAAAGAGGTGACAGATACCAAGATCGCTGTGGCAAAGCTGCAAGTCAAAAGCTCAGTATGGGGCGCAATAGGTGGCTTTTTGTCCGCCACTGCTGTATCGTTGATTGCGATTTTTCGCTGAAACAAAGGGGGACGACGTGAGGATTGCTCTTGATCCTGGCCACGGCGGTGATAATATCGGATGCCTTGACGGCCTAGAAAATGAACTCAATCTAGAGGTGGCGCTTGCTGCAGAATCAATTATACACAGTATGAGCTGTTTCGACCCGGTGTTGACACGCGACTGTGATGAGACAGTTGACTGGCTAGAGCGAAAAGCCTGGACCGACGAGGCCGATCTTGTTATTTCAATCCATCATAATGCGACGCCAAACGGAGACCCCACACGTGGTGGACTGGAGCTCTACCATTGGCCAGACAACTACACCACCAAGGCGATCTGTGAGTTGTCTTATCAGTATGCGCCATTCGAAATCAGGACGCGTACCCCCATGGTCATAGCGCCGGACGCTGAACGATATCCAGGCGCCTATTTGGTTTGCGGCGTGTACGATCAGCCGACAATATTGGTCGAGTGTTGCTATCTGACAAACAGGGGCAATCTCGCATTCACTGAATCACCGCGTTACCTGGAGCGAATGGGATTATTCATCGCCAACATGGTCTTGGTGGCCGAGGGGTTGCCACATGAGTGAGAAGTGGAAATCGCGTAAATGGATGGCGTTCTTTGTGACGAATCTGATCACGATCACGATCGCGAATTGCGCCCTGTTCTGGGGCATTGCGAAGTTCGGTGAATGGTCGGATTTCATGACTGTATTTATTGCCTCGACATTCGGCATCACGCTTGCGGGAAACTCGGCGGATAAAGTCATATGGCAGAAAAAAGAAGACAAGAAAAATGGTTGAGCTTTACGTTGCCGTCGCCTTATTTTCTGCGGCTGTTTCGTTGGCCATTGTTGGTTTGGTGCGACGATTGCGGGCGAATGAGGCGTATAGAAAAAACGGATCCGGTCCGGCCGCCCGACTCAGCAACGCCGAAAAAGAAGCAAGGGATAGCTCGGTCGCTCTTGAAAAAGCTCTCGCTGATCCTAGCGATGATTACGGCAACGCAGTCGACCGCGTCGTACGCGAGGGCCGCAGACGATCCGGCCTTGATTGAACTTCCGGAACTCACTTATCCGACAGAGCCGACCGAGCCCGAGATTGCAAAATTTTTAAATCGATGCGTTGATTACGAGGCCGCTGCGATCGCTACAGTGAACAGCAACAACGCGATATGGGTTGAGCACGAGAAGCTTGTCGTGGCCGAAGCCTATAACGAGGGCCTTAACGCTGCAGTTGGCGACGCGCCAACAGCGCTCCACTGGGTAGCGATTATTGGCGGATCTGTCGCGATTGGAATCGTGACAGGGATCATATTTGGGGTTATGGTGGCTAAATGAGTAAGGTATTGCCGGAGAGAAAATGCAGGACCTGCTTGGTCTCAATGCCAGCGAATGAGCACTATTTCCATTCGCGCGGCCGCGGTAGGCTCAGTCTTGATTGCAAATACTGCCGGAGCAAAAAACGAAAGGGCGAAAAGATTGACCCACCCGGTGCGGCCCCGTCAAAAAGGATCCCGAAGGCAAAGAGGTACATCGTTACATATGCCCAGAACGCCACGCCTGTTTTTGAACCCTTTTTGCAATCGCTAAAAAACTACGCCGTAAAAATCAACGCGCGCGTTGTTGTTATCGCTGGCCGATATCAAAACCCAACCAGCGTCTACAGCGAAAGGATGGCGAACGATGATTGGTGGGATCCATCACTTGATCCTTACATCTATCTAGGCGAGCACGAGATAAATTCTGGCCTGGCGGTATTCGGCGACACATCTATCCAGCCGACGGCTGTACGGCCGCTGTCTGGGTTCGAAACGCATGTCCGTAACAGATCTGGGATATTCGGTCACCCGAAGCAAGAGCTCGTGGTGATACCAACCGCGAGCAGGGAATGGCCTAGAATCCTGATGTCTACCGGAGCGGTCACCGTCCCAAACTACACCCAGAGCAAGGCCGGAAAAAAAGGCGAACGGAGCCACACGATCGGCGCCGCGATCATTGAAGTGGACGGTGGCGAGTTTTGGCTACGTCATGTAACATCAGACGAGCAGGGGTGCTTCCAGGATCTCGATTCGTACTGTTCCCCAGTAGGAGTTGAGCCAGGTCCACCGATCGAAGCTCTAGTCTGTGGCGATATCCACTTTGATTCAATTAATAGGGCGGTCGATGAAGCAACGTTTAGCGGCGATGGGTCAATCGTTAATACAATGAGACCAAGGCATATCGTTTACCACGATATCCTATCGATGTCGGCAAGGCCAAAGTACGACGGAAAAAAGCTAACTACGCGATACAAGGCACACGTGACCGGAAAAGAGTCGGTGCGCAATGAGGTTTTGCGCGTATTAGATGGCCTACTATGCCGGACCCCAGAATGGTCCACCGGGCACGTGGTGCAGAGCAATCATGACAAGCATTTGATGCATTGGCTCGAAACAGCCGACGTCAAATGCGACCCAGAAAATGCTGTGTTCTATCACGAAACATGGTTGGAATTGTTACGCGGATTCAACCCCGCCTCGAAAGACAATTGGCCATTACCTCTTGAGGTATGGGCAAAAAAAATGCTCGGAGATGAGCAACCACTGCATTTTTTGCACCGAGATGAACGGCTAAGGATCGCTGGCCATGAGTGCGATTTCCATGGCGACGGCGGGCCAAACGGAACACGTGGAACAATTGGTCAATTCGCAAAATTCGGCGCAAAGACTGTTATCGGGCACTCGCACACGCCCGGAATCCGAGACGGATGCATGCAGGTCGGAGTCACGGGGGCGCTAGATCAGCACTATAATGATAGGCCGAGCACATGGATGCATGCGCACGGGATTTTGTATAATAGCGGTGCAAGGACGCTGGTCTTTTTTGTTGGAAAAAAATGGCGCCTGTAGGTTGATTTTTTCCGCGGCTTGGGCCATCTTATAACATCGGCAAGGGACGGCCGAAAAAGGAGGCATTATGATAAATCACACCTACATTCTCAGAACTTGCAATGCGGACATGACAGCGCACGGCGGCTTCGTGTGGCCATCCAGCGGCCCGGTGGAGGCTCCGGATTGGGACCCAACTCCAAGGTGCGGCGGTGGGCTGCATGGCCTGTTGTGTGGCGAGGGAGACGCGTGCTTACTGGACGATTACAACCACAACGCAAAATGGCTCGTCGTCAAGGTCCCAGCATCCGAGATCGTGGATCTCGGTGGCAAGGTGAAATTCCGCCGTGGCGTGGTCATCTACGCTGGCGACCGTGACACCGCGGTATCCATGATCCAGGAGCTCTGCCCGAAAGCCAGAGCGGTGGCGTACAGCATCAACGCAGGTGGCAACGACAGCACCAACACTGGTGGCGATTATAGCACCAACACTGGTGGTCGCATGAGCGCCAACACCGGCGGGGATTTCAGCACCAACGCCGGTGGCAGTGGCAGCCACAACACCGGTGGCGATTGGAGTTGTAACACCGGCGGTGACAGCAGCATCAACACCGGCGGCAATTGGAGCACCAACACGGGCAGTCGCCTAAGCACAAACACCGGTGGTGACGGCAGCACCAACGCCGGTGGATATGGCAGCCGCAACACAGGCGGTGATCACAGCACAAATACCGGTGGTCGCCTAAGCACCAACAACGGCGGAAACTACAGCCACAACACCGGTGGTGTTGAATCCCGCGCCCGTGGCGGCGATGGGTCCGTGTTGTCCATACAGTATATCGACAGCGACAATCGCAGACGAATGGCAGTGGCATACGTTGGCGAGAATGGGATCAAGCCCGATACATGGTACGAGGTAGACCGTAACGGAGAATTCGTGGAGGTTTGGGAATGAGGCCAGATCTAGACCACAAAAAGAGGTCCAACGGCATAGGCTCGTCTGAGATTGCGATGCTACTAGGTATATCGCCGTGGGGCGGGCCGCATCGGCTATGGCGAAAAAAGCTCAAGCTTGAAAAAGACGAGCACACGTCAGTGATGCGCCGGGGGGTATACCTAGAACGAGCGATTCTGGACTGGTATTCAGACGAGCACGGTGTAGAACTATCATATCCGGGCACGATAAGACACCCGGATTATCCCTGGGTCGTCGACACCGTTGACGCAATCGTCGTAGGCGTTCGATGCGTTGAAGCGAAAACAAGGCATAAGGATTGGGGCGGCGAGGTGCCTCTATACTACCAGGCCCAATGCCAATGGCACATGGGCTGCCATGATCTAGATCTCTGTGATGTACCCGTTGATACTGGATGGGATTTTGAAACTCTAACTGTCGAAAGAGACAGAGAGTTATTTGAGAAAATGGTCGAGATTGCCAGGGTGTTTTGGATTAATCATATCGAAACAAAAATACCGCCGCCACTGGACCAAGATGCCGCTACATCGAAATGGCTAAACGCCAACGTCAGACAAAACACCGACCGGATCCGCGTCGCAACAAATGATGAGGTAGCACTGTTGATGCAATATCGTAACCTAAAGCTAGCGCAAAAAGAGATTGCTGAGTTTGAGGTAAGAATAAAAGAGGCGATCGGTAACGACGATGGACTGAATATTGACGGTACAGACGCCGTCGTAACATGGCGCGAGAATGCAAAAGGGAAAAGAATTTTACGATCAACGCGGTTACTGGAGGCCCCATTATGACAAATAACACCTACATCCTCAGAACTTGCAACGCGGACATGACAGCGCACGGCGGTTTCGTGTGGCCCTCCAGCGGCCCGGTGGAGGCTCCGGATTGGGACCCTACTCCCGAATGCGGCGGTGGGCTGCATGGTTTGCTAAGTGGAGAGGGTAATGGAGCCATGCTCGGTGACAGATACGATGCAAAATGGCTCGTCGTCAAGGTCCCAGTATCCGAGATCGTGGACCTCGGTGACAAGGTGAAATTCCGCCGTGGCGCGGTCGTCTACGCTGGCGACCGTGACACCGCGGTAGCCATGATCCAGGAGCTCTGCCCGAAAGCCAGAGCGGTGGCGTACAGCATCAACACAGGTGGCGACGATAGCACCAACACGGGCGGCGATTATAGTACCAACACCGGTGGGCACCGGAGCACCAACACCGGTGGCGATTGCAGCTGCAACACTGGCGGCGACCGGAGCCGCAACACTGGCGGTGATTGGAGCGCCAACACGGGTGGCGATAGCAGCACCAACACCGGTGGCGATCTGAGCCGCAACATTGGCGGAAACCGGAGCACCAACGCCGGTGGCGAACGGAGTCGTAACACCGGCGGTGACAGCAGCACCAACACTGGTTGCAATTGGAGCACCAACACCGGTGGATATGGCAGCACCAACGCCGGTGGCAATGGCAGCACCAACACTGGTGGTGATCAGAGCCGCAACACCGGTGGCGATTATAGCCACAACACCGGTGGCGATCGTAG
>Ga0272440_1001380_pt1 | contig 19864 bp, 18 predicted proteins | sample SSMMMBAug17_FD_192440 | JGI IMG/M metagenome (GOLD analysis project Ga0272440, IMG submission 192440) | Marine sediment archaeal communities from Little Sippewissett salt marsh, Falmouth, MA, United States - SSM-MMB-Aug17 | ecosystem: Environmental > Aquatic > Marine > Wetlands > Sediment ...
AAAACTATTACACTTTGTTGTAGGGCGAACCTAATGTTCGCCCTCTTTTGTATTAGAAATAAGGCGAGTACTGGAGGACGTTCCTAAAAAAATGTCCATTTTAATATTGCAGATACAAAGGCTCTTCTTCTGGACATTGATCACCACTACATTCTACTGCAAAATCATCAAAATAGATATTGTATTGACTCAGACTTTCCAAACGGTTGTCATACAACGCATGAAAACCAATTTCATCGGGTGGAACCTGATCTGGCATTATTAGATCTGCAGATATTAAGGTTCGGTCCCTGAGAATTGTTTCACTACTGAGGTCACTGCGTTTAACTTTCTGAAATCTAAGTAAAACTGGAAAATTCCAATCTGGTTCCCATTCAATATTAGAGTTGACATCAGAAACATTTGAGCTATTTGGGCGTAAATAAACTTGAATTTCATTAATTTTTTGGCCAGCTGATTCTTCTTCTCTTAAGTGAAGTCCTAAAGTCAACCATTTTTTGAATCCCCATTCATAGTCCTGCAACCAATTATTAAATCCTAAAGATTCAATACATTTTTCTTTTTCAGATTGAGGAAGGTCTCGTAAATCACTAAAAGCGAGTAACTCAATGGGTCGATTTTTTTTCTTTATCCAAAAAATCACATATGGCGCACCGCGGTCAAGGCATTTAGATTTGGAATCCATCCGGCATATTTCGTCCTCATCATGAAATAAAAATGAATATCCCAATTCTTGATCACAATCGGGTGAATCGGATTCGATCCAACAAGGTGGTTCGGATTGTTCGCGCCCAGATGATTTAAAAAAAGAAATGCCATAGAAATCAGTCCGTTTGCGATAATTCTTTTGAGAATTATATACTCTAAAATTCAACCCAGCCATAAAATCCTTTTTATATTGCCCGCTCCAGGGATAAAAGGTAAACTTTAATTGGGTCTTATAACTTAAAACTTTGGTGGTCGCATTTTGCCATTGTCGCAAATCAACCAAAGCGTTATTATGTCCCCAGTTCAAGCTGGCCAGCACCCAGCATTTTTGGCTTGTGGAAATTAATTGAAGCGCAAAGACATCATTGGCTGTTTCGGTTTTTGCGTAAAAGGTTTCATTGAGATTCCATTCTCGGCTTGTCTGATCCTGATCAAAATCGTCTGTTTCAAATTCAAAAACGCGATGATCTGTTGATCTATTGTATTTTGCGTTTACCTGACGTCTTGCTTCAACAACTGATTTCGGATAAACATGGGCTATGGAATGAATAAATATATCACGGTCACCAGAAGGTTGGTAAAATTTTAACGTAAAATTGCCAGCGTTACCTTCATCAGGGCTTTTGGGGATATGAACGACATGGTCATTATCTTCGAATTTTTCTTTTAATTTTTTAAAGTCAACTTCATCCTGAATTTGCATAATCGCATATCGTAAACCGGACTCTGCAAGATAATAGCTCTGATCGATACTGTTTGTTGCTTTTAGAGCGTATGTAACATTTTTTGTAAGGTATGCCATCGATGATCCTAGGATACCGATAATTGCAATGAAAATGATAAACATGATTAACATAGCGCCTGATTCGTTTTTCATATGATCCTCCCTTGACCTGGTTATTTTTCGGAAAGGGCTCTTGGAACAACTGTAATATTGCTAAATGTAACTGTATTTGGATATTCTTTGCTTAGAATTTTTGTATTGATTGTAAAAGTAAGATCAAACTGAATCGCTGTCGACTTTCCTTTCTCCCATTTTGTATCCCACATTTGTTGACTAACATTGTTAAAAACCTTGGCTGATTTTAGATATCTCAATTGAAAATCGGTGACTTCATCTGATAAAGCGATATCATTAATTTCCAGACGATTATTAGTGAATGTAATACTCGTATCAGCCTGGTTGTTAAAACGCGATCGAAAAGATATTCTATTGGAAGCCCCATGGTGAACCATCGTAATATGCAAAAACTCATTAAGCAATCTGTTGATAATTATTCGCGCTTGCTGAGAGACTTCTGAGTGCTGCCGATGCAGGGCATATGTGTCAATAAAGTGTGATATCGAAATACTCGCAATGCCTGAAATAATCATAATGATCATCAAGGTCGCGGTTATTTCTAAAAGGGTAAACCCTTTATTTGATTGTTTTTTTTGCATGTTCATTTTGTGTTACGGCTTTGTTTTTTTAGAAAATAATACTGTCAGACTGTTATTAGATTTGTGAGAGGGTTGAATGGTTACCAATAACATTCGTTTATTATTGTAGTCCCGTATGAAATTTGTCTGGTTGTTTTTTTCAGATTCTTCTACAAATTCATTGTATTTCACAAAATATGGAATATAATGCGCTCCATTAAATCCATAAGGATGATAAAATGGATCAGACCCTGAGCGTATAATATAATTGTTACTCCGGCCGATACGATTTCGTAGCGTTTCCAATGTAAATGGTGTATCTTCAAAACATTGATTCACATAATCATGGGTAATATTTTCAACCACTGTTCTCATATCAATGGATTCTTGAATATCACGAACGCTCTGGTCATATCTGAATACAGATGAGTTCAGTATGGGGATCATATATGATACAACCACGAACATGACAAGTAGTGTAATGACAATTTCAAATAATGTAAATCCTGACTTCGCTTTCATTGTTTACCTGCACTAATTATAAGTTTATTGTAATATGACCGGTTTGATATATGACAAGCCAGGCCTGTCTTGATTTATCTAAGGACAACTTAATCATAATTTCACGATCACATGGCTGGCCATCTATATCTACCGGTTTACCAAGTGCATTAAAAAAAATTTGGTTTTTACCCGAACAGGTCCCAAATACTTCGTAATTCACGTTTCTATGGTGAGAAGGGTAAATATCTGGATCATGCCAGACATCATCTTCAATGGCGTATTTTTCGATTCTATTTGACTGGACCGTTTTATGAATCAACTGATAGGGTTTATTTGGAAAAAATTTAACGCCATAAAGATTATCATCACGCATCACCCGGTTCATATGCTCTTTTTGTTCGTAATATTGATTGGCCCGTGCCTGCTGCTTACGAATATTAGATCGAAGCTCGTGGGCGGTTGTTATCAGTTCGTATTGATCTTCGAAAGGAAAAAACAGCATGATCACACCACCGCTTACAATGCCAATCAGCAAGAGAATGGAAAGCAATTCGAATAGTGTATGACCGGAAATGTCTTCAATTGTTAACAGGCTTTTGTTCATGTTGTCACCCAATATTATGTTGTTTATGTCCCATGAAAAATTTCAAAAAAATTAATTGTTGTTATCAAATATTTTTGAAACCTTGCATCGAACAACTACAAGCACATAATGGACTTAATAAATGTGAGGAAAGTGAATCGAATCAATAAGCATATTTATCAATGCCCCATCGTATTGACAGAGCATTTGATAAATTTGCTTTTGTGTTTGGAAGAATATCAGAAACAGTAACGCGGACGATCGACTAATCAATCCATCGAAATTCAGGTCCACGAAGGTTTTCACCTTCAAACTGTGGTTCATTGTATTCAAATGTTACCGGCTCTTGTGAGGAAGAACCACTAATCCGGATCGTGCTACTTCCGCCATTTAAATCAACAATGTAGGGATCTGTTTCCTCTTTCAAACCATCCAGCAATTCAGTATCAACACCTTCTTGCCAAACTTCCTGAGCGTTTCCATGAGCCATAATTGCATTTGCATACAATAAATTACCGCGTGCCTGTAATTCAGCAATAACTCCCTGTGCGGCTTTTCGGCCAGCTTCTTGCTCCAAATTAAAGTATTTGGGCATAATTACCGCCGCAAGAATACCGAGAATAATCAGCACTACGATAATTTCAATGAGTGTAAAACCTTGCTCATTTCTGAACACTTTTTTAATCTTTTCCATCATAACCTCCTTTAAAAAAAGCTCCTTACTAATAATAATGATTCCCAATAGGGTATCTTATTATTTCGCATACATATAAAATTAATATTAATATTTTCATGCAAAATTGTCAACATTTTTGAACATTTTGTCATAATTTAACATATTTTTAATTTTTGTTGTTGATAAGAAGAGTTAAATCTGACAATGGTTCAAAAATTGACAATGCAAAGAAACCAATAACAATAGCCAAGCCTATTGTTAAAACAGGTGCAATTGCCTCAGTCAGTCGTTTGACTGAATAAGACACTTCGTCATCATAATGCAGTGTAACTTCCCGCAACATTTGATTGAGACTGCCTGATTCTTCACCAAGTGCAATCATATTTGTTACCAATGGTGTAAAATGTTTGGAGTCACTTAATGCCGGTGCAATGCCTCTGCCTTCCTCAAGTTTGTTGCGGACAGATTCAAAATCTTTAGTTATGGCCTGATTATTTATGGTGCCAGATAAAATGTTCATACTTTCAATCACATGAACGCCGCTGGATTGCAATATTTCAAATATATTAGCAAAACGTGAAATATTGGCTTTTTTGAGAACATCGCCAATAAATGGTATCTTCAACAAGACCGCATCTCTTACATACTGACCTTGTTGAGTTTTAAAATATATAATCAATCCAAGGATTGATATTAAAGTCGTAATTAATAATATCTCCCATTGATTGGAAAACATTTGATACATAATTTTGCTGATTTTCGTTGTCAGAGGTAATGTGATTCCCCTTGATTCAAAAATAGTTAAATATCTTGGAACAACTGTACCGAGCAGTACAAAGAAAGAGGCGATCAATGCTACAGTGACAAATGCCGGATACTGCAACGCCAATGTAATGTCTGAACGAACCTTATGTTCATGTTCAATTATCACCACAAGCCGTTCAAAAACCTGGTCAAGCGAATCACTTGTTTCCCCCGCCTGTACCATGCTGCAATACAAATTATCAAATACTTTAGGAGATTTTCTAAATGATTCATGTAGTGGAGCACCACTACTGATATCCCGTTCCATCTGTGAGCATATTTTTTTTAATCGGACATTTTCAGAGTGTTTTTCCAAGACCTGAAGAATGCGAACAATTGGAATTCCCACTTTGAGCATTGTTCTGAATTGTTTTGTGAACAGGAGCAAATCCGACTTTTTTACTCGCGTTGTTTTTTCTTTTAATGAAAGCGTGGATCCCAATCCAAATATTTCACCTGCTTTACGAACCTTTGAGGGGATCAGTCCTTGAGAACTCAATAAATTTGAAGCGCCGTCAACAGATTCTGCTTCAATGGTTCCTGATATATTTTCACCACGTTCGTTTATCGCTTGATATGAAAAAACAGGCATTTTTTTACCCTAGCCTCTTTTTAATGAATTATCGGCTTTTTCCGACTGTATGACAATATCTTTATAATATAAGACTCTATCGCAAAAAATAAAGTCATCATTTAAATTTTAACAAAAATATCAATTATGTTGTTCAATTGACTATCAATATAATCATATAACGAATCCCGTAAAAAAAATCAATAATTTTTATGATTTTTATGCGTAGCAATATATCTTCCACACTATCTTACATCATAACAACAGATGCTGCTTCCTCTACTGTAGTCAGGCCTTTATTTATTTTTATAATCGCATCTTCTCTTAACGTCCTGAGCCGTCCGGCCGATTTTGCAAATCGAGAAATATCTTGAGCTGAGTTTTTTTTCAAAATCATTTCCTGAATGTCTTCATCAATAGTTAATATTTCAAAAACAGCGGTTCGCCCCCGAAAACCGGTTCCATTGCAATTAATACATCCACGCCCCTTATTAAAGGTGGGTAGTGGTTCATTACTGGGAAAACCCATAATCCGAATTGCTTTTTCAGTTGGTTCATAAGGCTCTTTGCAATATGGGCACACGATTCGCACAAGCCTTTGAGCGAATGAAACCAAAAGTACTGATGCAACAATGAATGGTTCAACCCCCATTTCTGTCAACCGGGTAATTGCGCCTGCAGCATCATTTGTATGGACAGTACTTAAGACACGATGTCCGGTAAGTGCAGATCTGACAGATATTTCAGCTGTTTCACTGTCTCGAATTTCACCCACCATAATTACATCCGGATCTTGGCGTAATATCGCACGAAGGCCACCCGCGAAGGTCATTCCTGCCTTCCGATTGAGTTGTACCTGTCTGATATTGGCCACCCGGTATTCAACTGGATCTTCAAGGGTAATAATATTAATATCAGGTTTGTTCAAAATTTTTAGTATGGAATACAAGCTGGTGCTTTTACCACTTCCTGTCGGTCCTGTGCTGAGAATCATTCCATAAGGTTTTGCAACAACATCATTAATTTTCGCAACATCTTCTGGCATCATCCCCAATTTATCTAGCGTGTGAATGGTTGCTCCCATATCCAATAATCTCAATACAACATTCTCGCCATGAATGGTTGGAATTGTGGATGCACGGACATTTATTTCCTTGTTTTCGGTTTTAAATGTAAATCGGCCATCTTGGGGCATCATGGATGTTGCAATGTCCATATTTCCCAATATTTTTACTCGAGAAATGATAGGCAGTAATCTGGCTTTTGGGGGTGATGGTATCTCCTGAAGTCGGCCATCAATGCGAAAACGAACTTTGGCACTGTCTTTTTCCGGACTGATATGAATATCACTTGCACCCTTGCTAACAGCCTGCCCCAATAGCCAACTTACAAATCGAATGACTGGCGCCTCTTCAGCTTCCTGCAGAACATTCTCATCAGATTCTGGCTTAGGCTCAGCTTCTGTGGCAAATTCCATTTCATCAAAGCCTTCACTATCAATTGAATAGCCAGAATCCATACCATAAATTTCCGTGCTCAGCTGCATAAATTCTGTTTCAGTGCATACGAGTGTTTCTACCTCAAAGCCAGTGGACTCTTCTAGCGCATCCAGCGCTTCTATGTTAAAAGGATCTGTAATTGCTACGATTAGTAACTGACCCTTTTTTTGGATCGGTGCCAAATGATTTTTTTGAGCGATGTCTAATGGCACCAAGTTTTTCAGGTCTATATCAAGTATATGTATATCTGAATTGTATCGATCCACACGAGCTTCATGACAGATCAGTTCTGCCAAGTCAGTTTCCGAAACCAAACCTGATTGAGTTAGATATTTTTTCAGTTCCATACCGGAACCTTTTTGATCGGCAACGGCTTGGTTAAACTGATCATGTGTTAAAATATTGGCATCAATCAGAATTTTTTCCAATTGTTCTGAAGTTAACATATTCCACTTTCTTGTTTGTTTGTATCGTTTATTGTCATTGTCATACTTAATAGAATAAGTCAAGCACTCCTTTAGAAAAAAAGGTGGTATTCTCACTCCATATTTTTCGTATTCGACAATTTTGTGATATAAATTTAGGAAATTGTTCAATAAATTGAATCGCTGCTGAGCGATCTTCAAATCCTATCGCGTAAAGAACAGAAAATGTTAACCCTTCTGCTTTATTCCAATACGGTAAAATGATAATTTCAGGTGCATCGTTCGGATAATTGATATAATACGTGTACGCTTCATGAATATGCTTAAATAAGGCTGTCTCAATCCACCATTTATGCGGATTGATTGCCCCCTCGCTCAATGAAGTTGTAATTGGAACTCCTGGAAAGTGAACCGCCTGACCCCTTTCGATTGACATTGAATCCTTAATGTGCGGATTTACCATTTTGACATACCGTAAATACCAGGGATTGTATGTGCCATAGAATAGCTGGATAAGCCCTTGAAGCGTTTCATGTCTTAAACACGAAATTTTTCCTAAAATAACGGGCGATTCATCGTTTTCTTTTGGCTGGGGCACTTTTGTTTGTGTCTCTTCAGCAATAGTGGTTTCGCTGGCATCGGTGCTCGTTTGAAAGTTGTTAAAAAATTGAATTTTGGGTAAATTGGAAATTTTCATTCGATCTGGTAAAACGTTCTGGTAACCCCATCCACATAACAGGCAAACACAACAAACTATTAAAATATGTTTCCAAAAATTGATTTGATAATAACGTCCTGAGGTATCTCGTTTGATACATGCGCGAACCAAAAAATAATTTGCACGTGTTTTATTTTGAATAATCAGCCCCAATAATACCAAATGACATAAATGTAATATTTTCCTAGGGTAACCACGTGTTGCAACATAAACTGCCCAAAACGCCGGCCAAGTAAAAATATTGGGTGTTGCACGACCTTCACTGGCTTTGTTTAATCGAAATTGAATTTTTCTAACGGTGTCATAAAACCCCAAAGGCTCAAGCTCATGGCAGATATTCACCCGATCTGAAAAATTGGCATGTTCGGTCAATATGGATTTAAATTCTTGCTGTGCAAAGATGACAATCTGAAGAAGCTTATGCTCGTTTGTTTCGTAATTTAGGAATTCTCGCAATAATTCCAGACAGAAATAGGGAATTTTTTGGCCTTCGTCAATAATAATAGCAATTGTTTTCTGATGATCCACCCCTTCAGCATATAAGTACTTTTTGATCCGCTCTTTTATGGTCCATTCATCCAGATGATCCTCTTCTTTTATCAATCCAAAGAGTCGCGCAATTTCAGAAAGAAATTCATGGGCATTTTTAAATCCCGGGTCAAGAACCAAATGCATTTGAACATCAGTGTCATCGGCAAATTTACGAACAATATGACGACACAGGGTTGTTTTTCCAGTGCCCACATCACCGATAATCACGTTGAGTCCACGCTTGAGGCGAATTGCGATCTCCAGCTTTTGAAGACAACTTTCATGTTGCTTTGATGGATAAAAGAAGGCTGGGTCAGGAGAATTCGAAAAAGGCTCCTTATTTAATCGTAAGAGTTGGAAATAATCCATAATCAGACTATGATTTGCTCATGTGGGTTGAAACAGAGAATTGCAAGCGCATTTTAAGCGCCTGCAATTTCTCTGTTTATTTATCTGGGGCGTCAAGGGAGGTATCATCCAATAGCGGAAGGTGACGTTCTTCAACAACGTTTGCACCAGGAATACCTCGACCTGACATTCGTTTTTTCAATATATGCGGTGTAATAAAAATAAGCACTTCTTCTTTATTGTTTGCTTTTCCATTATTTTTAAACAGCCAGCCCAAGCCCGGTACATTTCTTAATCCAGGTACGCCTGCTTCCGATTCTGCTTTTACACTTTTTGATAAACACGATATGACGATGGTTTCAGAATCCTGAACGATTAATGTGGTTCGCGTCTCGCGTTTTTTTATGACTGGATTGCCCATCACTCGGGTGTCTGTTGAAAAGTCTACCTCATTTTTGGTGACAAGGATTTTCATTTTTAGGTAATTATTACTCACGACATGGGGGGTTATTTCAAGTTTTAACACGGCATCTCGAAAATCAACATCAGTGCCACCATCTTCATCACGCGTCATGTAAGGAATCTCTGTTCCGCTGGTGGTCACTGCAGTTTGATTGTCCAGTGTTGTGATCGATGGTCTGGAAATAATGTTCACTTTACCTTCTGCTTCCAATGCTGACAGTTGCATTTCAAGAATATTTCCCCCCATTGTTCCAAACATCAATCCCAGAGATGCACCTGTTCCACTATCCATTGAAGCCGGAAAGTTAACCCCAAAACCATTATTGGAATTCCCCAAACCAAAAGCGGGGTTGCCTTCGCTACCTGATACCCCGGGGGCAACATAGAGACGTTGCGCACTTTGGTTGCTGGTTTTTATATCATATCGTCCCCCCCACTGGACTCCCAGTTCTCGTGCGATGTCTCGTGATGTCTCCACGATATCGGCTTCTATCAGAATCTGTGGTGTGGGTCGATCCAATTCGTTGATAACTTCGAGGATTCCTTTGAGATCAGGTCGCGTACATTGAACAATCAAAGCGTTTGTATGTGAATTGACCGAAACATTTCCCCGAGACTTGCCGTTTTTATTCTTTGTAAGTAGCGGTAACAAGTTTTTTTGTAATTGTTTGGCATCAGCATAGTCAATGGGAATGACTTGAGTCAACACCGGTTCTACAGCTTGCATATCCATATAAACCGATTTCTGTTTTTCCCGGATACGAGAGGCTTTAAGGTCTCGTTCCATATCAGAAAGGGTCATGACTCTGAGAATACTACCTTCCCAGGTATGGGTCAAACCGTTGGCATGCAAGACACCCAAAAATGCCTCATCCCAGGGAACATTCTTGATGTCGATATTGATTTTACCTTTGACTTTGGAATTAAGGATAATGTTTTGCCCCACTCCTCTTGCAAGGGTTCGCAATATAACTCCAACGTTTTCGTTATCCATTTTAAGTGTCACCTTCTGTTTGGGTAACGGTGGTTCACGTTTGAGTTTTTTCTTGTTCGCTGGTCTAGATGTCACCAATTTAATATGTTTCTTACTTGGTGATGGCGAATGTCCTTTGGATTCTTGTGCGCGCAACTTCCAAGTATCAAAAAATAAATCACGTCTGGATTTATTTTTTTGATTCGAGCAGCCCACAGCAAGCAAAAGTGCAAAGGTCAGTACGATTCCCATGATTGTTTTTAATTTAAGAGTTGAGAAATAATTCATCGCTTTTCACCTTATGTCTAAGGGTTTCCGAAAAATACGGTAATTTTTTCCTGATTTTTCTTATCTTCAATGATGACCCAATTTTGTTCGATTGTATCTACGTAATAGCCTTTTATCTCGAGTTCTTCATTTAATTCATATTCCATGCCATTTACGATGGCCATACGTTTTTCACCCACTTCCATGTAACCAGAATAGGTGAAAACTGGACGAATACGTGCCGGCATTTCAGAGGGATCATTGGATTTTAAGCCCGAAGATCCTCCCTCAGGGGCCTTTCGGTCCGAAAAGGGATCTTTGGTCAACATACTTTCTGCACGGTTTATTACGTAGTTTGTCACTTTGTCCATACCATTCTTTTTTAAACCATCTTTGACCTCTTTTGTAATCGTCTCCAGATGACTCAGACTTTTTTTATTTTCAGTTTGATCAGAAGATGGCATGAGAAAGAAGACACTGCAAAGCACTACTACTGCCAACACGCTATAGACAATGATTCGTTTGTTCTTAAGCATATGTGTTCCTTATTGAGTCGACATTCATTGTTCGTGCATTACACGATTGCAAATGAATGTCAGTTTTGTTTCTTAAGCCGGTCAATCTGAAAGAATTCATGTGATTATTTATCAATGTTCACTAGGGGATTTTGACTGTTTTGACCTGCTTAAGCTGCTATCTAAGTATCGATAGCTATAGTTTGAATCTGTTTAGAATATTATCTATCTTTATTGCGATGTAAAAGCTATATTAACATGCTCTGACTTTCAGGTCAATGCATTGAAACCAGTTTTTATTAAAAACTTTCTTTTTTTTTTGAGTATCTGGTTAAGTATCTGTTATTTATAAGTAACCCAAACTTTCAAATTATATTCTTTCGTCCGGCCACGGCTGCGAATATCAATTATTTCAATATGCTTCAAGAATTGCATCCGGCCGATGTCTATCAAAAAGCTGCGAAGTCCATTTAAATTTCCATGCAATAACATTTCAAAAGGTAAGAAGCGCGATTCTTTGGTTAATGATTTTAATTCTGGCCCCAGTGACAAAATACTTAATCCTGATTGAAGCGCTGAGTTTTTAAATTTTTTTGAAATGTCAGTGGTATTCTGAGGAGCAAATTCAACGGGGTCCTCTTTCATCATCAGCAGCTCGCTTCCAGAGGTGTCGGCACTTTTAAGGAGTGTCTTCAGGACCGGAGAAAGAACTTCCTGCTCTTTAATTTGGTATTTTAGTGAATCAATTTCACTCTGTTGATCAGACGTAATTTTTTGGTATGGCCATATCCCAGCGAGTAAGGTTATTACAATCAATCCACAGCAGGTGGCAATGTATGTAAAATTGGGCTTGATTATATCGATCAGTTGTTTTTTATCCATAGCATTATTTTCTTTATTATTATGTTATGTTAAAAATATAAGTCCCAAACTATTGACCCTCAAGTTCAGAATCCGTTTCAGATTGAATAATTTGAAGCTGAAGTGTAAACGAAAGAACCTCCCCATAGCGATCTATATGTTCAAACTCTTTTTCACGAACGTCCGAATTGGTAAACATAATTGATTTTTCAAGTAATAATATATAATTCGCCAATGATGTTTCAAACTTATCCTGTCCACGTTGCCCGGCTTGCTCTTTATAAACATTGCCTTCTATTATAACTCGCTTATCATGCCGCGATGACCGTCTTCGAGGCTTTTCTTTTATTGGCCCCATGTCTAGTCGAATGCGATCAAGTTGGATATAGTTGGGGGTTCGTTCTGTTATTTCCTTTATAGTCGCTAACCCCAAGTGCTTATCAGCAATTTTTTTCTTGGATTTGTTTAAATTTTTCATCAAGGCAGCTTCTTTTAAAATGAGGTTTTGATCGACACGAGGGCCATAAGCGGTTAATTGTTCTTTTAATCTTTTAATCTCACTTTTGTTTAGTCTAGATTCAAATATCTGAAACAGCAACACACAAATACATAATATCGTTGCAATGGTTAAACCAATCCGAATACCCTTATTGTATTGAGTATTTAAACTAATTCGTTGTTTATCTTGATAATCATATAAAAAATTGGGGACTGAAGCGCCATAATCAGACATGGCAAGACCAATGGCAGGGGAAAAAAATTCACCAGGTATAGTTGGATTATCCTCCTTGTATTGAATAAACTGTGGTACCCCCGGCTCAATCACATTTAGAGAGGATACATTAATTTCAAGTTCATCTGAAATAAATTGATTCAATGGCACAAAACGGCTCGTTAGGCCCTCAATATATAAATGAGTAATGACATCTTCTTTAAACAACGAATTATAATTCTGAAACGTCCGTTCAATTTGACGGACCAAGCGCTTAACAGCCGGAAAAATGCCTTTGAAAATTTTATTTTCATCTATGCCATCTTCGGCCTCAAGTATATCCTGATTGCATTCACTGATATTTTTTAACAACAAATTTCTTGCATATTCCACACTGAAATTAGAATCCGATTGCATGACATTGGCATAACTTTCTTGAATACTCTCAACAAGGGCTTCGGACATACTATTCAGACAAGCTTTTATCTTTCGAGTAACAACCAAGTTTCCGCGTCGGTATAAACTGATTTTTGAATAGAAAAGACCAATACTAAGAGTCGCAATTGTATCTCCGGATCCAGACAATAAATCGCCGCGAAGCAAATTCTGGATGGAAAATTCAGGGGTTAAAATACCGGTCAGCGAGTAACCTGCATTTAGAAATAGTTCTTTTAGAGATAAAATTTCTTCTTTGGGTATGGTATATACCATTACCGATGTTTTACTGATTCCTTTTTGTGTGATATCGCCCAAAACTTCAAAATCAAAAAAACTTGAGTTTTCATCAAAACCCATTTCCTTTTTTGCTTTCCAGAAAACAGAATTGGTCAACTGCTTTTCCTGAACTTTTGGAATCAAAATATGTTTAACATCTGCATTTTTAGAAGAAGCAAATGCCCATAATCGATATTGTTTTGTACCCCCGATAAACTTACTGATATATTGTGATAAGCGACTTGGTGTTATTTGGTTTTGAGAATCTGTATCGTTTTCAGTTTCTAAGTCTGATATATTATAACTGGCACAATCTAGCAACGTCCAGGATTTTTTTGTTGTGGAACCGATTTTGACAAATATAAGTTCGTTTTCACGAATATCAATGCCAATGGAAACATGACCACTTTCAGAATCGACATTTTGACTGGTAACCAGTGAAGTCGTTTCTGGAATGATTGTTTCTTTGTTGACATCATTCTGCACATCATTGTTGCGAATTAATGTCAGTAATTGCTCGGTGGATGTTATTTCATCGTCTGGTAACAATTTGTATTCCCTACTGTTTAAAAAATTATAATACGAAACAGTCTGACTCAATAAAAAAAATCTTGAACTTTGTCAAGAAAAGGTTGAAAAATTTGATATTTGGAAAAAATAAAAAAATAATTATTTGCTTTGAATGTACGAATATCAGTCATGAATTCATTAATTATGTGGAGAGAAATTTTTGATATATTTTTAATCGTAGTGTTTTTTTAAAATTTTTTTGTTGATTACGGACGTTTAGGCAATTCGCAATTTAGAAGCAACAATGAAAAAAATGATGTGAGTGGCGGAGAGAGAGGGATTCGAACCCTCGGTGGAGTTTTCACCCCACACTCGCTTAGCAGGCGAGCGCCTTCAGCCAGCTCGGCCATCTCTCCATTAGACTTGAACGGTTTGACATAAAAAAATGTGAAAAAAATACGGAGGGGGTAGGATTCGAACCCACGGAGCTTTGACACTCAACGGTTTTCAAGACCGCCGCCTTAAACCACTCGGCCACCCCTCCAAATTTTTTCAATATATAAAATGTAATTTGAAATGTCAATGAAAAAATATATTTTTTTGATTTTTTTCATTTCCAAATGAATTACTACTTGAAGAAACCTCAAAATGATGGCATGATGTTTAAATTTTAAATCAAGCGCTATGGACAGACATTTTCAACTAACACTTATCATAGCATTGACGATATCCATTTTTATAGGCGGTACAGCTGGCTACATGCTCATCGAAAAATGGGATTTTTTGGATGCCCTCTATATGACAGTTATCACAGTAGGCACTGTTGGGTACAGTGAAGTTCAACCCATGGGGCATGCGGGACAAATTTTTACCATGTTTTTAATTGTCACCGGTGTTGGTTTTTTTGCCTATGTCGGGTCATCACTTGTTCAATTTACTGTTGATGGTAGCTTGCAGGGGATGCTGGGGAGACGTCGATTGGATAAACAAATCAGTAAGCTCAAAAATCATTATATCATTTGTGGCTATGGCCGTATAGGACGTGTGTTACTTCAGCAACTCATGGTCAAAATGACCGATATTGTTGTTGTTGAGCAGGATACAGAACTTTTGGCCGTCATGGAGGAAGATGGTATCTCCTATGTGCATGGATCTTCCACCGAAGAAAAAACATTGCTAAAAGCTGGTATTAGAAATGCTGATGGCCTTGTTGCTGTTTTGGGCGAAGATACAGATAACGTATTCCTCGTATTGACCGCCCGTCAACTGAACCCAGACCTTTACATCGTTGCCCGTGCCTGTCACAACGCCTCTAAAAAAACCTTGATTGCCGCAGGTGCTGACCGTGTGGAATCTCCCTACGATGTCGGTGCCATTCGCATGGCACAGTCTATTATTCGCCCAACTGTTTTGAATTTTTTGGATTACGCTTTTGCCAGAAATCAAAATGATGTTCAAATGGAAGAAATCAAAGTGCGGGGGACCTCTGGACTGATGGGCGCTACACTTCAGGAGTCGGGTATTCGTCAAAATTTTAACCTGATTTTAATTGCCATTCAAAAAAATGATGGCCAAATGCTGTTTAATCCGTCATCTCAGACAAGGCTGAACGAAGGAGATACTGTTGTTGCCCTCGGACACCCTGATGATCTGTTTGCATTTGATCAAACGCTCAGCCCCAAATAAAACCAAACGCATAACACTAGGATTATGCATTACTATAATGAAGGATACATCATGTTAGATATTAAATTCATTCGTCAGAATCCGGAAAAGGTCAGAGAAGGTCTAGCCCAACGCGGTGACAACAGTATTGACCTTGATTTGTTCATTAATTCAGAAACCAAATACCGTGAAGCCCTTACAGATATTGAGGCCTTACGAAGCCAACGCAATAAAGCATCTGAAGAGATTGCCAAGTTGAAAAAAAATGGAATTGACACCTCTAAAATGACCGCATCCCTCAAGGAATCATCTATTGAAATCAAAAAGATGGAACAAACCATCGCTGAAGCCGATCAATTTTTTAAGGCTGAACTGCTCAAATTTCCCAATATCCCTCATGAGTCTGTTCCTGAAGGTACGGATGAAACACAAAATGTTGAAATTAAAACAGATGGAGTCCCTCCATCGTTCAATTTTGATATTAAAGCTCACTGGACACTGGGCGAAAATTTAAAAATTTTGGATTTTGCTCGAGCATCCAAAATAACCGGCGCTCGGTTTCCATTATATTTTCGAGAAGGGGCACGCTTGGAACGCGCATTGATTCAGTTTATGCTGGATATCCAAACCAAAGAACATGGGTATGAAGAAGTTCTGCCACCTTATATTGTCAATGAAGAGACCATGACCGGAACCGGTCAATTGCCAAAATTTAGTGAAGATCTATTTAAACTTGAAAGCACATCTTATTATTTAATCCCTACAGCCGAGGTTCCGGTCACCAATATTTATAGAAACGAAATTCTAGCTGATACAGATTTACCCATCTATTTTACCGCATTTACACCATGTTTTCGTTCTGAAGCAGGCTCTTACGGTAAAGATACCCGGGGTTTAATTCGGCAGCATCAATTTAATAAGGTTGAGTTGGTTAAATTTGTGCATCCTGAGACATCATACGATGAATTGGAACGTTTGCTAAAAGATGCAGAAACGATCTTGCAACGTTTGGAGTTGCCTTATCGCATTATTAACCTTTGTGCAGGCGACCTTGGTTTTTCCGCTGCCAAAACCTATGATATCGAGGTATGGATGCCCGCTCAAAACAAATATCGAGAAATTTCATCGTGCAGCAATTTTGAATCTTTTCAAGCCCGACGTGCTAATATTCGGTTTAAAGAAAAAGGGAAAAAAGGAACACAATTTGTTCACACGCTTAATGGATCCGGTCTTGCGGTGGGGCGGACTTTTTCAGCGATTCTAGAAAATTTTCAGCAGGCTGATGGATCGATCATCATTCCTGATGCCTTGCGACCTTATCTGGATGGTATGGAAAAAATAGGCTAATGTTTCATAATAAAACAATCAAGGATTTCGTAAATAAGGAAATACACTATGCAATTATTTGATTTTCCAGAAGATATTCAACAACAGCTCGTCCCTCAACAAAGCGGGCATTATGAATACCACTGCCTGAATTGCGACAAAACATGGGACATCGAAAATCTGCTCTACACCTGTCCATCCTGCGGTCATGTATTGATGATCGAAGACCAACAAATTGATCGCCTTAAGCAAATCAGTGGCAAGCAGTGGCATAAAATATTCAACTATCGGAAACTACTTAATATTCAGGGTCTAAAAGGTATCTTTCGATTTCATGAATTTTTAGGCGCTGTATTACCATTAGAGTCTCTGGTTTATCTGGGTGAGGGACATACGCCGATGATTGAGGCCAATCCGGTTTTCCAGGACCAGATTGGCAACCGCTTCTTTTATAAAAATGATGGCCAAAATCCGAGCGCATCGTTTAAAGATCGTGGAATGGCATGTGCGTTGAGTTACATTAACCATTTAATTCGTTCAGACAAATTGTCTGAGGTCCTTGCAATATGTGCTTCCACAGGAGACACCTCAGCGGCTGCTGCATTGTATGGCGCTTATCTTGCACCTCATATCAAAACTGCTGTATTGCTTCCTCATAAAAAGGTGACGCCGCAACAATTATCCCAGCCTTTGGGTAGTGGCGCTAAGGTATTTGAAATCCCAGGCGTATTTGATGATTGCATGAAAGTGGTTGAAGCCCTTGCTGATCAATACCACGTGGCCCTCTTAAATTCCAAAAATGCCTGGAGAATCCTGGGCCAGGAATCATATTCCTATGAAGTTGCGCAGGATTTTGACTATGAAATGAAATCAGTTGCAATCATTATCCCCATTGGCAATGCCGGAAATATCACGGCTGTAATGAATGGCTTTATGAAATTTTTCAATGCCGGAATAATTAAGGACTTGCCGAGAATTATAGGTGTGCAGTCGCATCATGCCGATCCTGTTTTTCAATATTATCAGCAGGATCCAAAAAAACGACAATTTCAACCGGTTACCGTTCAGCCCAGTGTTGCTCAGGCGGCAATGATCGGTAATCCGGTTTCCATGCCCAGGGTCATTGATCGGGTTAATCGCTATAACCAATTGTCTGGAAAAGAAAATGTGTTTTTTGTTCAGGTGACCGAACAAAATATTATGGATTATCAAATTCAGGCCAATAAGTATGGTCATATCACCTGTACACATGGTGGAGAGTGCCTGGCCGGGCTGGTTCAAGCGTTGGAGCAAAAAATTATTGATCACAATTATTGCACGGTCCTGGACTCAACCGCTCATGCACTTAAATTTGCTGGATTCCAGGATCAATACTTTCAAAACACATTTTCAGATGAGTTTGAAATTGTTCCCAAAAAAGAACTTCAAAACTATCCTGAACTGGTCAAACCGGAAAATATAGAAACGCCTGCACCTGGCAAACCATTACAGCCTGAACAATTTCAAATATTTGTTGAGAAAACCGCTTCGGAAATAGCATCATGTCTAAAACTCAAAAAACGAAATATCTGATCAAGGCAATCATTTGTCTTGCTTGTTTGTTTTCCGGATGTCAAGCTTTGGATCAAAACCAACGCAAACAGGCTGAATCCTTAAAAAATCTGGGAGAGGCCTATTTGCGTGAGGGGGACTTTAACTCAGCTCTTCGAACACTTCTAGAGGCCCAACGTCTCATGCCCCGTGATGCCTACATTCAAAATGATATGGGACTTGCATATTTAGCCAAAAAACGTCCTGGTCTGGCAATTGATCATTTTAAAAAAGCAATCCGATTTAAAAATGAATTTGCTGATGCAACCAATAATCTTGGGATTGCCTATTTGGAAAGCAAAAATTATCTAAAAGCTATTCAGTGTTTTAACTCAGCACTTAAAAATCTTATTTATGCAACACCTCATATCCCACTTGCAAACTTGGGGCGTGTTTACCTTGCTTTGAATGAACCTGGAAAAGCAATTGATTATTACCAAAAAGCCCTTGAGTTGGTTCCAGATTTTGCAATTGCGCACAGAGGGCTGGGAGAGGCTTTCGCGTTAAAAAAGAATTATAGAGATGCGATTGATGCATTCAAAACAGCCATTCATCTTGCTCCAAGATTTGCAGAAGCTCATTTTGAACTGGCAAAAGTCTATGCCAAAGTGCAGAGACATCCGGAAGCGGTCCAGCATTTTCATCATGCCATTCGTTTTTCATTGAGTAAAGGTTTTAGGGACGCTGTTCAAAAGGAGTTGGATCGAACCCAACCGTTTAAGATGGATTATCGGTTTTAGAATAAATGAGCGAAAACCGGAATCAAACCTATGTCTGAAGGCGAACGTCCCCGCATTCGTTCTCGGACATAGGTTTAATTCCGGTTTTTGTTTGAGGGTGAACACAAGGTTCGCCCCTACAAGTTCTCGGATATAAAAATGGACCGATCCCATTCCGAATTATTTAAAAATACTAACTGGAATATGAAGGATGCTGATATTCTTTTACCTGATCATTCAAAACTTTAATCTCATTACCTTCCTGAGTAAAAACAAAGAATCCCATTTTTTTGGCGGTTTCAATTGTTTCGATAGGCATTGTCAATCCGGCAATTCCGCCGAATATTTTGAAGTCCTTATACATGGGGAACAATATTCTGAAATTGTCTGTTTTTTTTGATACAGTTTCAACGTCATTGTGATGAAAGTTATATTTGACTTCAATTATAAGTATCATATCACAGTAGAATTCGAAAGAACAATATCAAACTCATCTTCTATTCCTTTGCTGTTTCGGCGCATATTTCGGTCTATATGGTCAAATGTATTGCTTCCAATAGTCTTGTTTTTTAAAAGCTTTTGTAAAATAAATCTTCAGCAACAAAGCCATTGCTATTGGCAATGCCGCCTACATATTTTTTTAGACTATCGATTCCTTGTATCGTTTCTTTGAGCAGTCGGTCTGTATCTTTAAGCTGTCGATCCGTTTCTTGTATCTGCTCTTTCAGGCGCCTGTCTCCTTCTTTTGATGCTTCAATAAACTC
>Ga0272440_1001381_pt1 | contig 19858 bp, 17 predicted proteins | sample SSMMMBAug17_FD_192440 | JGI IMG/M metagenome (GOLD analysis project Ga0272440, IMG submission 192440) | Marine sediment archaeal communities from Little Sippewissett salt marsh, Falmouth, MA, United States - SSM-MMB-Aug17 | ecosystem: Environmental > Aquatic > Marine > Wetlands > Sediment ...
GACACGTTTGAAATAAAACATGCCTGCAACAAGAATAATACAGGCTGTTATGGAAGAAACAATCAGAATGCCACCTGGAAATGTTTCTGTTCCCAATAAAGCCCATCGAAAACCTTCAACAACACCTGACATGGGATTCAATCCATATATGCTTCGCCAGGGTTCTTCCAGCAGACTGCTGGGATAGGCAATCGGCGTTGCAAACATCCAGGCCTGTATGATAAAAGGGAGCGCATTTTGTAGATCATAAAATTTTATATTCAGGGTGGCAATCCAGATTCCTACGCCCAATGATGTGATAAGTGTCAGCAGAATAAAAAAAGGTAAAAAAAAGACTGCCATTGTTGGTAAAATACCATATAAGAGCATCATCATGAGTAACATTATAAATGCAACGATAAAATCCAGTGTACCAACGATAACCGCTGAAACAGGAAGTACGAAACGCGGAAAATATACTTTGTTAATTAAATTGGAATTACTGAAAAGGCTTAAACTAGATTTGTGTAATGCATTAACAAAAAATGTCCAGGGAACAAGCGCTGTATAGCTGAATATGGGATAAGGGATGTCATCGGATGGTATCTTGGCCAATTTCCCAAATACGATGGAAAAAATGATCATCGTGACAAAGGGTTGAATAATGGCCCATAACCCACCCAAAAGCGTTTGTTTGTATCTTATGGATATGTCACGCCATGCCAGGATAAAAAGGAGTTCTCTATATTCCCATACTTCAAGTAAATTGAGCTTCGTCCATCCGGTTGAAGGTTCTCTGATATGTATTTTTTTCTGAATAGGCATCATTGTTTTTAGCCACAAAAATGATTTATTGTCCATACGATTTTACAAGATTTGTATGCACAATTTAACTTATCGTCCTTTACAGGCATAAAATAAAGTATTGATCAAAATAGCAAGGTCTAAAAAGAAAGACATGTTTTGAATATAATAATTGTCGTAGGCGATATGTTCATGAATCGGTTTATTTCTATCTCCAGCCAACTGCCATAAGCCAGTAATTCCAGGTTTAACTTGTAATCGTTTCATTTGTTCGGCAGTATAGTTTTTTACGATAAAAGGCATTTCTGGTCTTGGCCCAATAAAAGACATCTCACCTTTCATCACATTGATTATTTGGGGGAGTTCATCCAGGCTTGTCTTTCGAAGCCATCGGCCAAGTTTTGTTATTCTTTGGTCACTGCCTGTTTCTGGTTTGATTTCATAAGGATTGGCATCGTGTGTCATTGTTCGAAATTTATATATATAAAAATGCCGATTATTTTTTCCCACCCGAATCTGTCGAAAAAAAATTGGCCCATGCGAATCAAGTTTAATAATCAGGATGATTATGGGTAATAGAACAATAAAAAATATCGTTGCCAAAAGTCCTAAACATAAATCCATGCAACGTTTTCCCCATAAGTATGACTTTGTAGGCCCTGTGAGATTTGTCAGTACTGGAATATCGTCGATTCTCTTTATCTTAACATTTGCTGATACGATGCCTTGATAATCAGGTATAAGGAAAACCTGAATCGGATATTGGTGAAGATCTGATATTATTTGTTTTAATTGTTTTGAGGAATAACGATGCGCGCTAACATAAATAGCGGTAATATGATGCGTCTGTATTAATTGTAATATATCGAAATAATTGCCTAACACTTTGATTGATTTGTTTGTATGGAATCCATTTTCAAATATTTTTTCACCTTTTTTTTCAGGCCGATCATCAATAAAACCAACAGGTGCAATGCGAAGGCGCGGAGAATTGACCAATGCTCTGTATAGATTTTCACCAATTGGATCGGCACCATAAATCAGTATTTTTTTTTGTAATTTTTGTATCCAGGGGTCTGTTGATAAAATGTGAAAGTAAAACATTTTCACGCCTGTCAAAGCGATTATTGTCAATAAATATGAAAAAACAAAGATATACCTTGAAACGAGTAATCGCCCTAAAACAAGCACCATTCCTACAATGAGAAATCCTAATGTGACCCCTTTAAAAACACGCTCGATCTCTTTCATGTTTAAAAAGCTGGATTCATTGTCATATGCATGAACAATCAATAATGTCATTACAATCAATCCAGATGATGTCATGCTGGCAATGAGCAACTCAGGCGTTGAATAGACAACTGATTTACCGATAGATAGAAATCGATATATCAGGTACGCTGCAATGATCATTGCATTAATGATAATAAAATCGGTCACCATATAAAACAAAAAAAACAAATAGTTGATCACGATTTGTTTCATGAATATTTACTTATCGTCTCCTTTGAGTGATCCATTGCCGCAACATCAAAAAAATAAAAGCTGGAACAACATTCATATATCTTTTTCCCAGTCTTTTGGGATTTTGAAACGAACGAAATAACCATTGTAAACCAGCCTGCTTTAACCATTCTGGTGGGTCAGGTTGAATTTTTAATAAAATATCAAAGGCTGCGCCAACACCAATGATCACTTTTATATTGGTATTTTTTTTCAAATGGGCCATAATATATTCCTGCTTAGGGGTTGACACACCAACCCACAAAATATCAGTTTCATTTGAGCGCAGATGGTTTATCAATTGATAATCCTCAAATGCTTTAAAGGATGAAAATGGCGGACACAAAGCACCTGTTATTTGAATACCTTTATAGCGTTGTTCCAATTCATGTTTTAGCGCCTGAACCTGCGCGATTGTTTGTCCACCATATAAACAATGCGTAACCCCTTTTGCCACAGATGCCTGACACAACAACATCATTAAATCAGGCCCATAGACTCTTCCCATTTGATGATATCCCATCAATTTTCCGATCCAGACCAGCGGCATTCCATCAGGAACTGTCAAGCCGCTTTGTTGATGAATCTGTCGAAGCACCGGGTCATACTGACATCTCACAATACCATGAACATCACGAACACATACATAATGCTGCTCCTTGTTTACAATCCATTTAAAAATTGTTTGGATCGTCTGATTTATGCAAGTCGTATGTATTTCAATATCAAGAACATTGATGGTTGATTGATAAGTTTTCATATTTGACTCACTCAGGCAAGCGTATTTTAAATGCCTTTTCCCTCAAACAAAACGCGAATGGTCCGAAACAATACCCACATGTCAAAACACCAGATACGCCATTGATTGTTTTTCAGACAAAAATCAACGTACTGTTGATCTAAATCTTCACGATTACAATCTTGATTTATCATTATTCCTTTGTATTGAATTTGTCCCATACTGGTCCATCCGGCAATGATTTGATTTCTAAACAAAATACCATTCTTCATCTGTGCCTCAACCAAAGGAATAGCTAAAGGCCGAGGACCAACAAGGCTCATATCCCCTTTAAAAATATTGAACATTTGAGGGAGTTCATCCAGATATCTGCTTTTCAATAGATTTCGACCCGTCCAGGTTAATTGCTGCAAATCATCTTCAAAGTTTCGAATGCAAGTATTGGTTTCAATTGCTTGATCAGCCAGGTATTGTTTGACCATTCGAAACTTTAAAATAAAAAATGGTTTTCCACGGCTTATGCGTTTTTCACGAAAAAAAATTTTTCCACGATCTTCTCGACAAAACAACATATTGAAACTCATTACTATAATGATAATACAAAAAATTGGCAGGCAAAGAATGATTAATAGTCCTGAAATAAAAATATCAGTCAATCGTTTTACTGGAAAAATTGGGATGATTGTTGATTTCATCATAAATGCTCATCATACTTTTTTACGAAACCGATTGTAGGAAAAAATTATTATGCGAGCATGCCTTACTTCGGTAATCTCGAAAAATAACGTCCCCATTTGTTTCTTGGAATTAATGCAAACAAAAATTCTGTTATATTTCATCTCGACATGGACAGATAGAATATTTCTTATTTTACTGTCAGTCAATAAATATTTTTTTTTAGTAAGCGGTCATAAATTGTCGGGTATAAAAAAAAGTATATTCGCTGAGTACAAAAAAAATAATCGTCAAATAAAAGTGTCTTTCCGACAAGCATGCTTGACTTGTTGCTTATTCACAAACCCGCTTGCTAACGCGCGCGGCTCTGATACCAGGCAAGCTAATAAATCAGAGCCGCGCATTACCGAATCAGAGCCGCGCGTTACCGAATCAGAGCCGCGCGCGTTAGCAAGCGGGTTTGTGAATAATTCATAAATCTATCAGTCAAGCACGATTACCGAAAGGACACAAATAAAAATGTACGATTTCGGCAATTGAAAAAACAGAGTAGGGGCAACATAAATCTGTTAATTGCTGGAAAAGATTTGGTTCCTATCGGGGCTAAGAATCAATCTGGATATCTCAAATGGGGACAATTCCTGAACAGCCAAAATCAAATCCCTTGTCATGAATTAATAACCACGAAGCCACATGATATAATGTAAAATCAGAATTTCTCCCCAGAAAATATAAATCATGGCAGCAATGGATAAAAAAGGACCAAATGGAATTTTTTGCTTAAAGCTAAAGGAACGTGTTTTGAGCATCACCATTATTCCAGTAATCGTGCCCAAAATTGAAGAAATGAAAATGATGAACATCACACCTTTTAAGCCCAAAAAAGCACCTAACATTGCCAATAATTTTACATCTCCCATCCCCATTCCTTCAATTCCCCTGATTTTCACAAAGATATAGGCGATGGAATAAAAAGCACCCCCACCTACGAGAATTCCCAGCAAAGAATCTTGAACACCTGGTTCTGACAAGTAAAATGATGCTAAAAAACCAATAATTATTCCAGGCAATGATATGATATTCGGTATAATCTGAAAATCCAGATCAATGAAGGTGATTACCACAAGCGTGATAAGTAACAAATAATAAATTAATCCAGTAATAGTGAAACCAAACTTAAGCAATGATGCTAGTGCAAAACAGGCAGATATCAGTTCTACAATAGGATATCTCGGGGATATACCTTTTCTGCATGTACGACATTTTCCCAATAAAAAAAGATAACTTATCAATGGAATATTTTCCCAATAATGAAGTTGTGTACCACAATTTGGACACATCGAACGTTTGGGATTGCCAACATTTATATTCTCTCGAGGCAATCTATAAATACATACATTTAAGAAACTGCCAATACATAGACCAATAATAAATACGAAAGCATCGGGTAAAAAAATTGTCAATTTGTAAATCCTTTTTTTGTTAAATGTTGTTCAAATGACAGGCTACTTGTTGCCCATTTGAAAGACTTGTTAATATGGGTTCATAAGTCTGACAAATATCCATTTTATGCAGGCATCTGGGATGAAATCGACATCCAGATGGCGGGTTCATTGGTGATGGCGGCACGCCTTGAAAAACAATGGATGGACGTTTTGCCTTTCCTGGTACAGGTATGGATGAGATTAATGCCTGAGTATATGGATGGACTGGGTTTTTCAGTATATTCCGGGTGAAGCCCAATTCAACAATTTTTCCAAGATACATGACTGCAACACGATCTGATATATGATTGATAACACTCAAATCATGAGAAATAAACAGATAAGAAAAATTGTGTTTATCCTGTAAATCCATCAACAAATTAATTATTTGTGCCTGAATAGATACATCAAGGGCACTCACAGCTTCATCACAAATGACCAATTCAGGATGCATGGATATTGCGCGTGCAATACTGATTCTTTGTCGTTGTCCGCCTGAAAATTCATGTGGATATCGAAACATAGACTGTTTATCCAGACCAACTTCATGAAGAAGTTCGGAGGCTTTTTCCTGATAATTTTTTTTTATTAAGCCATGATATTTCATTCCTTCAGTAATGATATCTAAAACGCTCATTCGTGGGTTCAAAGAGGATTGCGGATCCTGAAAAATCATTTGTACTTTGCGGCAAAATTGTTTTTTCATTTTTATATTGAATAAAAAGATTGACTCCCCCTCAAATTTAACATCACCTTCATATGGGGTTTCTAAAAGCATAATTGTACGGCCAAGACTGGTTTTACCACAACCAGATTCACCAACAAGTCCAACTGTTTCCCCCTTGTTTATTGAAAAAGAAACATCGTCAACAGCTTTGACATAACCAACAGTCTTTGAAAATATACCCCTTCTGACTGGATACCAGGTTTTTAGTCTGTCTATTTCAAAAAAAAGGGATGACATATTGATTTCTTTTGTTGACATAATTGATACTTGTTTATAATTATTAAAATATAAATTTTTTGTCAGAAACATATCTGAAAAACGTCGTATTTGCAAGCTATAATACAGTTTGTATAGAATCCCCTAAGAAAAAAAAAGATTCCTGGGTGATCAAAAAAAACATATGCATAAAAGGTTTTTTGCAGTGAATCAACCCATTAAAAATATAATAACAAATTGTAGGGTATTATTTCAATCTTTTATACAAATATTTAAAATGCAAGCCATCACTCAATGGATTAAAGACAAGTGGTATTTGCTGATAAAAGAAAATGACAATCCTCATGCAGTTGCTATGGGCTTATCCATTGGCATCTTTGGCGGGATTGTTCCAATACTCGGTTTACAAACCCTTTTGATCATTCTTCTTCTGTGGGTTTGCCGACGCCCAAATTATGCGGCAGCCATGTTATCCAGTTTTGTTATGAATCAATTCACTATAATTCCAATACTTTATTTGGACTATATGGTCGGTATATTCTTTGTACCTTCCAAACAAGTACTTGATTTTATTAGCATTAAAAAGCTGATAGCTGATAAGGACATAACACAACTGATATATGTGGGCAAAGGTATTTTTTATCCCATGTTACTGGGTGGAGTCATCTGTGGTATTCTTTTTTCATTACTGACATATTTTATTACATTTTACCTTTTAAAATTCAGAAAGGAACATTATAATAGGTCATAAATTTACCAATAAAATAAATTTTGAGATATATTTCATTTTCTTATAATTCTTAAATTCATATTAACGCTCATAAAAGGAAAAAAAATGAATGACTACTTGATTCAAATGGCAAAGAAACCATTATTCAAAACATTAATTGAAAAAATGGGGCTGCCAAAACTTCCAATGGTATTAAAGCGAAATAGTCTCCCCTGGGAAAAAAGGCCATTTAACGATCAAAATGTAATGATTGGCCAGATGGGGTCCACTCAAATAACAAAAACATTGGCTGAGATTATGTTCAAAGGTGGCGCAAATCCTTATGTAGAAAAAGAAGAACCTGTTTTTAATCTTTTTTATCAGGTGGGTGATGCCTATGGACGCAAACCACAAGTTCTCATTCAAAAAAAACTACCATCACCACAATTACTAATATACGATGCAACGAATATTAAAAACCTTGATCAATTAAACAAAATATATTCATTTTTTCATAAACAATTAAAAGTCCTGAATGCTTGTGGCCGAGCCATCATTATATGTCGTTCGCCCAAAGCTAAAATGAATATTGTAGCAACAACGACGATAAAAGCGCTTGAAGGTTTTACTCGCGCAATGGCAAGAGAAATCGGGGTTAAGGGTTCGACTGCCAATATGATCTATGTCAATACAAATGCGAATTTTTTGTTAGAACCCGCCCTTCGATTTTTTCTATCAAACCGCTCAGCATATATAACAGGTCAACCGATACATATTAATTCCATGGTGAAAACAGATGGCTTATTTCCAGAAACGCGTCCACTTGATGGCAAAATTGCTTTGATTACAGGAGCAGCGCGAGGTATTGGTGCAACAATTGCACGTTCTATGGCAAGAGAAGGGGCACGCGTGATTATATTGGATCGACCTGAAGCTGATAATGATGCCGCTAAATTGGCTTCAGAAATTGATGGTTCTCTTTTCTTTTGTGATATTACGTCAAGTAAAGCAGGTCATCGAATCGTGGAATGGGTTACAAAAAAGTTTGGAGGTCTGGATATTGTTGTTCATAATGCCGGTATTACAAGTGATAAACTTTTGGTTAACATGAATATGAAACAATGGAACCAGGTGATCAATGTCAACCTTGGTTCCATTTTATGTATGAATGAACGAATTATACCAATTATGAAAAAAAACAGTCGAATGGTTCTTCTTTCATCAGTTTCAGGAATAGCTGGTAATATGGGACAAACCAATTATTCCGCGTCAAAAGCAGGCATAATTGGTTATGTGACAGCATTGGCACCCAAACTTGCAGATAAAGGTATTACTGTCAATGCAGTTGCGCCAGGCTTTATTGAAACCCAAATGACTGCAAAAATACCTTTTGCAACACAACTTGTTGCCCGACGATTGAATAATCTGAATCAAGGGGGACTACCTGAAGATGTTGCCGAAACAATCACATTTTTAAGTAGTCCCGGTGCTGCAGGACTGACAGGTCAGATTATACGTGTTTGTGGTGGCGCATTGATTGGTGCATAAGAATGCGCCAGCATTTTTTCATTTGTTAATAAAATTTGACAATTGTGTGTCAATGTCTTCCAATACTTGAAGATGCTCAGGTTCATTTAAAACTTCATGATATAGTCCATCATAAATCTTGATAAATTTTTGACTGGAACTTACTTTATCAAAAAGCATTTGTGATCCAGCCGGATCGGCCAGTGTATCAGCGCCGCCATGAACAATACATAAAGGTAAATTAATAATACTTGCTTCATCATTTATTCGTTTCATTCCTTTAACAATCTCTGTCAACAATTTTGCTGAAATTCGGCCATTATACACAAGTGGATCATCAATGTATGCCTGAACAACCTCAGGATCACGACAAACATCTTTTGGATCAATACGAATCAAACCCAACCAGGGAACAACTTTTGCAATAAGTCCACTTACTGTTTGACTTATAATATCCGGCATAATTAGTGGTGGGCCGGAAAGAACAGCAGCAGATAGATCAGATTGATAATCCAGTAAATAGTTGGCACTGATTAAGCCGCCCATACTGTGACCAAACAAAATAATGGGCAAATCTTTATACCAGGATTGAATCAGATCAAAATAGATTTTGATATTATCGGTAAAGTCTTTAAATTGATCGATTCGTGTTCGCTGTCCGGGTGATTTACCATGCCCAATATGATCGAAACCATATACTGCATAGGATCTTGGAACCAAATAGTTGACCATATTCATATAGCGGCCACTATGTTCTACCAGACCATGAACCAACAAAATGATTGCTTTAGGGGGCTCTTCTGGTAACCAGCATTGATAATAAGTATTTGTATCACGAATGCCTTTAAAAAAATCTTGTTTATATTCCATAAATTATCTCCTCAATTATTATAGTGATTCTATTCTTTCATTAAAAGTTTCATCTTTTCAACCAATGGGCCATCTTTTCTCCAAACATGACAGGTATCAAGTAAAAATTGAATAATTGGATCATCGGGTTCTGGCTTTGGTATAGGTTGTTGAGCGCGATTTGTCCAGTATCCCTGAACAGCAGCGGATGCCATAGTTAATAGCAAATGTGTCAAATGTGCGCAACCATTAATACCGCCCAGTCGTTTTTTGACTTTTTCAGTCATCCCCGGGGCAATATTAATACCTTTGATTTTTTCCACCGAACTGGCAATTTCTGGACATTGTTCGCGGGGGATATCTAACATTTCAGCCTCAATATCAGTAATGGTTAGTGCTGGTCCAGTGACCAGCATACGAATGACCATGTGATGAATGGTTCCCGGTTGTTTGTGATCACCACCTACGATGTAGTAATTTACAAGTCGATCATCTTTGAGGCAACCTTCAACAATAATATTGTTTTCATCATCACAGGTGTATGTGAAGATTTCCAGATTTCTTTTATGAATCGCTTTCTTTATAAGTGACGATATTGTTTTCTTTTCCATATTCTTGATTCCTATTCTTTTTGTAGGACGTATTCATTTTTTTCTCGTTTTCAATTTTTTTTAAATAATTACTGGCAGTTCTGTTTTGGGGATGTAGAATGAGCAAATTCTTGAATAAAGATAGGCTATCATCAATATATTCGCATAAAAATAAATTTTCTCCCAACTCCTGCAAAAAAAGTTCTGATGTTGGTTGAAGTGCCAGCATCTTGTTTGCAATTTTTATTGCCAATGAATACTTTCCCTGCATTTTTAGAGAAACAGCGTACCAATAATTTCCACTAAGACTGTAATAATTCTGTTTTAATAATTGAACAGAAAGGTTTTCTACTTTACCCCAATTATCCTTTTCTCGATGAATGTATATCAAAATTTGAATTGTTTCAATAGATTGTGGAAAAATGGCTGTGGCCTGATTCAAATGCGCTATCGCATTCGCGTAGTTTTTGTTCAGATAAAATAGCCATCCCAGTCTGTAATTCACTGTATAAGTGTTTGGATAATTTAAATAAACAGGTTTTAAGTCAGCAATGGCATCTTTATAACGTTTACTTGTTTCATGTTGGTAAGATTGATAATAACAATGCTTGATCTCTTCGTTTGTCATTTCTTTTGCAAAACTATTTACAAGTCCTACCCAAAGTAATATCAAACAAATGCATATTGCTTTCATTTGTTTCTCCTGTTTCGATATCGTTTTATCTGACGAAGCCCATCACGAGCTAACTGACTTGTCGGAGCGATAGTTAATGCATGCCTAAAGGTATCCTCCGCTTTATCAATAAGCCCTTGATAATAATAGCCCCATCCCAAATTATCATAAATATTGAAATTAATTGGTGCGGGATGATACGATTTTAGCTTTAAAAAAGTATTTAATGCTTTTTCGTATTGATGCGTATGAATATAACACCATCCAAGATTCTGTAATGCAAAACTGCCCCAGGAAAAAAACAGTTCATTTTCTGGTAATTCATGCATGTTGTCTTCATAAATAGCAATTGCTTCATAATAATCTGATTGCAAATAAAATGCATTGGCGACCAGCATGGATTGTTTAAAGTGATCAAACGGGTTTAGGCGATATTCTAAAAGGCTTGTAATGGCATCTTCAGTCTTACCCTGTTTAAATTTTGCCCAGGATAAACCAAACAAATGAATACCTGACAAATAATTGTGCATGACATTCATTTGTGTGAATAATTTTTCTGCTTTCTGATATTCATTATTGTATATATAACTCCATCCTAAAGTGTTTAAGTTCAGATATGGCCAAAAATTATCTTTTATCTCAAAAAGTTTGTTCGCCTTTGATTCATAAATTGTAATGGCTGATTCAAAATCACCTTTTAAGTAAGCAATGGCACCCAATGCCATTTGTGCACGAAAATGATAAGGGGAATCAATAGGAATTTGATTCAAAATTTTTGAAGCATCATTTGCATAACCCAAATACATTAATGATATCCCCTGTCCAAGTTTGCCCATTATTGTATCACATGATTCTTTCACCGAAAACTGATTGAATTGTGATAACGCAACAATTGCATGGCTCTGGTATAACTCACACCAGATATCAATTCTTTGTGCCTCGCAATGATTTGGATATTGTTTCAATATCATCTGGCAGATCTGTGAGGCACGTTTGAAATTACCTCTTAAACCATAGCACTTTGCAAATTTTAAAGAAATATCAGCCCCTTTGTTGAGTTGGGGCATGAGGTCCCAGATATCTTTCGTATCTGCAAACCAGGGATCTATCGAGATCAGTTTAATTAAATATTTTTTGGATTGCGCATATTTTTGTTGGGCATAAGTTGAAAAGATCAAACCATACAAAAATGGACGTTTGTCTCGGGAATCATGAAAATTTTTGAGTTGAAGGATCTCAGCCTTTGAATAATTGCCAAGATAATACCAACACCAGGCAATCTGAGTATCAATAATTTCATCCGGGCCATCTTTTGCTATTTTTTGATACTCTTTCCTGGCTCTCTGATAATCTTTGCTGACAAAAAAGGTTAGCGCATAGGATAGTGCAATCGGTCGATGCCCGATAAATTGATTTTCAAAGGACATCGCTTTTTGAAAATTGTTACGTGCAGCTTCAAACTGTTGCATTCGTGAGTGAATTAATCCCATACCATAGTAGGCATCAGACTGAATTGATTGACAGATCTTTGATTTATCGTCTGTCTGCTTTTTAGCCCAAACCAATTCTTTTTGGAACCACTCCAGAGCCTTTTCATTATTATCAAATGAATAACATATCCAGGCGTTGATTTGAATAAGATCTACATTGTCTTTTGCTTCTTTTGCAAAAGGCGCAATAATTTTGGCGGCTCTTTCTATTCTGCCTTGCTTCAGCAATGTCCAGGCCAACATGGTTACATATTTAAGATTATCAGGTTGGTTATCAACAGCTTGTTTTGCATAAAAATAAGCATGAATATATTTCTTGTCCTGAAATAAGTCACTACTTTTTACATAGTTTAACTGACTTCGAAGACCTGTACATCCTGATAGTAACAATACGATAAATATTAGTATCAATTTTTGTAAATAATTCGTGTGCATTTCTATATATTTATTCATTAATTATTATGATATGATCGTCCAACTTTGGGGTTTTTCCAATTCAGGAGGACAATCACTGACGAACATGGACACCCACATCACGCGTTTAGAAGAACCAAAATTGAACCATCATAGTCCAACATTGTTTTTTCTTAATTATGCCTGCATCTGATCCAATTGAACAGTCTGTTGATATCACATGTTCATGAAAGATTCAATTATTGATTGAAATACTTACCATAGAAGTCAGGTTATCGCAAATCCACTATGATTCATTCAAAAATTAATAAATATTCATATTGACAAGTACAGCATGTAAATGTAATTTTAAAGGGCTGTAAAAAAGTAACATAAGTTTAGAAAAATTTTACCTGTTTATTAATCTTAAAACAATGGAGGTTCGAATAATATCCTCTCTTTTTGAAGGGCGTCCCAATATTAAAACTTACATGGCAACGAAGATAATATGTATCCCACAATCTAATCACTTGGATGATTGTATTCATAAATAATCAACATTAATGGAAAACTATTTTCGAACATTCCAAAGGAAAATAATATGTTGAAAAAATTTAGAACAAAACAATTTGTATCATTTATTCAAAAACAGGTTCAAGGAAAAAAACATACCTTATCTGGAAATTTGATGAGGTTCCCGATTGTTAACATTGCAGAATCGCAAAAGGAAAAGGAAAATATTTTCAAATTTCGATATCAGCTATATGTTCAAGAATATGGGAAAGACCCTGAAACTGCAAATCATCAGAAACAATGGATAAAAAATGAACTTGATAAGACCGGGATACTCGTTTATATTAAAAATGATAATGGTGATATTGTAGGTACAATGCGCATGAACTTTAGTCATCAAACCCAATTTTCATTAAAAATAAAAAAAATGTTTAATCTGGACTATTTCACTGAGAAATTTGGGGAAAAAAAATTTGCGTTAATAACAGGAACAACAATATCTCAAAATAGCCAAAACTTTTTAACGCCAGCCACGCTGTATAGTTTTTTCTATTGCTACTGTCGCCAACAAGAAATACCTTTTGCCTTTTCCTGGTGTCCATCTTACATGTTGAAATATTTAACCAAATTAGGATTTCGTAGATTTAAAAAAGAAGTGATCAATACCGATTTAGGTGTACGTATACCTTTACTTCTGGTATGCGATGATCATAAATACCTGCAAAAAATTAATTCTCCTTTTGAACCATTTACATCTTTATATCCCTATGATCCTTCATACGAAGGATGGTTTGAAAATCAATTAATTGCGGATTTTGGTTTTATTAATGAGGATCTTGTAGATTCTGCTCAATTCTGGAATTTTTTTCAATCCTGCCTTCAGGGTTATCCCTCAGTACTTTTCCAGGATCTATCAGAATCAGATATCCAAAAATTTATTCAATCGCATAAAATTGTCAGCTATTCACCCAAACAAGTTATCATGAAAGAAGGTGATGTTGGAGAAGATTTTTATGTCATACTAAAAGGTTCTGTTGAGGTTTCAAAGACGTATAATAATCAAAAGATTATACTGAGAATTCTTGGAAAAGGTGATGTCTTTGGTGAAATGGCATTTCTCTGTCAAGAAAAAAGAGTCGCTGATATTCAAGCTGTTGAAAAATCTGAACTACTCGCAGTTTCGCCTGATAAAATGAAAAATTTAGAAAAAACACATCCCCAAATTGTGAATACGATATTAACAAATATTGCACGTATACTGGCCTTAAGACTCAGAACAGATGTAGATACATCCATTATTGAAGATGATTAAATCGCAAGTACTGAGCATCTTTTATTTTTATGGCTACAAAATTATTATGTACGATTGTCCACTTTTTATTTTTCATGGCATAGTTAATGCCTGAAAGGACAAAATATTTTAGCCTCATGAAAAACCAAAGTTGGACAGTCATAGTCAATAAAGAAGAAAGGGGGACTATGTTTTTCAATTTATTCCAATATAATCCATTTCTTAAAAAGGAAATTCTGCCTTGGATAAAAACCTACAAAGAATTTGGTATACCAAAAACCTGTTTCCCATATCCAGATTTACCTGTCAATGCTATGTTAGAAAGGGCATCAGAGCTTTATCCTGATAATGGATTGATTCAATTCAATGAAAAAATATCATACAAAAAAGTCAATGATCATGCCAATCGCATGGCAAATTTTTTTCTATCTATGGGCCTGGAAAAAGGGGATCGTGTGGCAACAATTCTTCCCACATCAGTGCAATTTGTTATTGCGGATTATGCCATTGCCATTGCAGGTCTGGTTCATATTCCCTGTACCAGTTTGGAATCGAAAGATAATCTCGTGCATAAGTTTGAACATGGCCGGCCTGAAATATTGATTTGCACCGATGATTTGTTACAACTCGCCACTGATTTGTCACATCAAACATCAATTCAAATCATTGTATCTGCAAACTTGTATGATTATACAAGCACTCCACAAGAAAACCAGGATGATTCAATTGAATGCAAAAAATGGCGAAATATTATCAACGATTATTCTCCAACCATTCCAAATATTGAAATCAATGTTGACAGTGAACTTGAAACATTACTCTTTACAGGTGGTACGACCGGACTTCCCAAAGGGTGTATGTTAACGCATCGTAATATCTATGCCAATTGCATACAAAGCCTTGCAGCACTGGGTAACTTAACACAGATTTTTGATGGTGCCATTACAGTATTACTCGCCTTGCCATTTTCCCATTCTTATGGCCATATTGCCATGCATACCTGTACACTTGCAGGCTATAATCAAATTCTCATACCAGACGCACGAGATACATCAGCAATGGTAGATATGATACAATCATTCAAACCTTTACTTCAAATAGGTGTTCCAACCCAATATATGAATTTGGTCAAAGCACAATTAACAGATATGGGCATGATTTGTCTATCAGGTTCAGCACCTTTGCCATCAGATACACAGGAAACTTTTGAACAGGTTACTGGTGGCATGCTTATGGATGCTTATGGTTTGTCGGAAATGTCCCCAGGAACCCACTTGAATCCGAATGCCATTCTTCGATTGATCGGCGGGAAATTTCAAGCACAATTAGGGCAAATGCTTATTGGGTATCAATCAACAATATGGGCACTCAACAAAGTGATTCGTTTTTTTGATACGAATCAGATCGGGTCTATTGGTAGTAAATTAATTTTGCTGATGTTAAAATGGCAGAAAAAGAAAAAATCCAAAGGCAAGTCATCCATTGGCATTCCATTTCCTGATACGCTTATCAAGGTGATAGATGCAGACAATTCAAAGCCTTTGACATGGGATGAATTGATTTCAGGTAAACGTGGTGAAATGTGCATGAAAGGCCCGCAACGCATGATTGGTTATTGGCCAATTCTCGGCAGTGGGCTTGATAGAGAAGGATATGTTCATACTGGCGATATTGTGGAAATGGATGAAAATGGATTTTTTTCCATTGTTGATCGTTCCAAGGATATGATTGTTGTATCAGGTTTCAAAGTATATTCACAGGAAATTGATGACATTTTGCATGACCATCCAGCGATTGAAAGAGCTGCTACTGTTGGAATTCCAGATCCATCAAGACAGGGAAGTGAAATTGTTGTTGTTTATATTAAATGTCATCCATCAAGAAAGGATGCGTGTTCAGATGATGATATTCGGGCATATTTGAAAACGCGTGTTGCAAAATATGCAATGCCAAAGATGATCAAATTTGTAGATCATATTCCCCTCACTGAAGTTCAGAAAGTGGACAAGAAAAAGCTCCGGGAGTTATCATAATTGTTTGATATTTAGATTCGTCATTTGCCAATAATTCAACCAGCTAAGGTTAGGAAATCTCAGCCGGTTGAATTTAATAGATTTTGAAAAACTTCCCTATTGAAGCCAGGAATTCACCTGATCTTGATTATATCGAATCCATCGCAATGCTTTTTCATAAGGATACATGCCATTGTCATCCTTGATCCAGACCATCAATTGATCCATTTCTTTTGCATTCCAGTTGAAACGATCTAAAAATCGATAAATAACCGGCATATCCTTTTGAAGGCCTTTTCTGGCAATCGTTGAAATATTTTCTTTGCTTCCATAGACTTTTTTGGGATCTTCCAAAAATTTCAAATTCCATCGACCAAACATCCAATGCGGAATCCATCCGGTAACCACAATCCAGCGTTGCTTGCGGATTGCATTGGATAATTCCGCAGTCATGGAAACTTCACTACCGCTGATCAAACGATATTGATTCAATTTATACACATTTATTGCTTCGCGCGTTCGTTCCATCACACCAGCCGCAGGATCAATACCAATAATTTTGCCCTTGAACTCTCGAACATACTGCGGCAGCTCGGTAATGCTATTGGTTGATATATAAGGTTTGTTCCTGAGCCCTGTGCCCATGGTCTGTCTTCCCACTGTAATATTGGGAACCACCAACCCAACTCTTGCATATTCTAGATTAGGCCCCAGATTATCCACCTGATCTTTATATTTTTTATACAGTTTTGCCTGGGTTTCAGGCAGCCATGCAGATACCATCGCATCAACAGTGCCTCTGGCAACAGCTTCCCACATTTCATCCGCATCCATCGGAAGTATATGACATACTTTTCCCATTTTTTCCTGAATAATTGCCTGTACCAAATGTGTGCTGGCAATTTCTGATGACCACTCCACATATGCCAGACGTACGATCGTTGATGTTTTCCCATAACAATTTGCAACCATGAGAGAAAATAAAATGGTTACACTGCACAAGATATGAGCGATATGTTTTTTACGCATAAAAACCTCCTGTTGTAGTTGCTAATAATCAAGCATCCCATCCATATTTGTTTACATAATCTTTTAATCCTTTGTAGATTGACCAACACATCATCATGACAACCATCGCAAATGGTAACCCAGTCGTAATGGCAGCAGTTTGTAAGGCAACCAATCCGCCTCCCAGGAGAAGTACAGCAGCAACCAAACCTTCAGTAATCGCCCAAAAAAGACGCTGAGGTGTCGGGGGATCTGGGTTGCCACCGGCTGTAATGATATCAATGACCATTGAGCCAGAGTCTGATGATGTGACAAAAAATGAGATAACAACAACAATGGCAAGTAATGATGTCATTGTACTCAAAGGAAAATTTTCCAGAAATACAAATAATGAAACTGGAATATTCTCTTGAACTGCTTTTGCCAGACCACCTGCGCCAAATCGTTCGATAAAAATAGCGCTGTTCCCAAAAACAGTCATCCATACAAACGTAAGGATGACTGGAACAAACAAAACGCCAAGTAGATACTCCCGAATTTGTCGACCATAGGATACCCGCGCAATAAACATGCCCACAAATGGCGACCATGCAATCCACCATCCCCAGTAAAAAATTGTCCAGTTATCCTGCCAGTTATCACCAGTATAGGTTTCATTCCAGGTGGCAATAGCGATAAAATTGTTTAAATAATTACCTACATTTTCGATAAATCCATTTAAAACAAACAATGTGGGTCCCAGTATAAAAACAAATAACATCAATAAAATGGCGAAAGCCATATTTAATTCACTTAAAATCTTAATACCGCTCTCAAGTCCCCGAACAACTGACCATGTAGCAATGGCGGTAATACCAATAATCAGTAAAACCTGAACCCAGGTTTCCTGAGGAATACCAAACAAATGAGACAGTCCGGCATTGACCTGTTGAACACCCAATCCCAATGATGTCGCAACGCCATAAAGACAGGCCACAGTCGCAAGGATATCAATCACATTACCAATCCATCCATAAATGCGATTGCCTAAAAGGGGATAAAACACATTGCGTATGGACAATGGCAGGTTCTCTGAAAAGCCAAAAAAAGCAAGGCCCAGGCCAACAATGGCATAGACTGCCCAGGGATGTAATCCCCAATGCAAAAAAGTCAGTGTCATGGCCATCTCAGCACTTTTAATTGAACCAGGTTCTGACAGAGGATTGGCCACATAATGAAACATCGGTTCAGCAACACCATAGAACAAAATACCAATCCCCATCCCCGCACTGAATAACATGGCAAACCAGCCCATTGTAGAAAATTCGGGTTCTGCATCTGCACCACCAATGCGAAGTTTTCCATATTTCGAAAATAACATCCCAATACAGAAAAACAAAACAATGTTCATGACAAACACAAAAAACCAACCTGTATAATTGGAAATCCATGCCTGAATACTTGCAAACAATGTTTTTGCAAAATCACCTGCAATCAATGTAAATAATACGCCCAGAATAATCAAGCCTGCCCCTACAAAGAATACCCAGGGATGGATATCATATTTTAAAATTTTGTTATCCAAGTTTTTCCAGGTTGCAGTGGTCCTGAACGTTTCGGCTGTATATTTTTCGCTCATTGAAAAGCCTCCTTGTTAACTGTTATTCATCATCATTTGGAAGTTTCTTTAAAATAATCTGATCTTCCTCTACAATCATCTCAAATGCATCACCTGATTTAAAATCTGTATTTTCAAGCATTTTATTTGAAAAGATTACCCCCTCTTTAGGGATTGGTTTTTTAACTGTTTCATGCTTGTCGTCAAAAAGCCCTTCGATAACATATATTTTTTTATCACGTTCCTGCAATAGGACCAGATGTTCTCTCAGGGTATAATTTGATATTTTACATGCTTTCATGATTTCTTTGGCTGTTTTACCTTCTGAAATCATACTCCGCAGACGATCCGCATCAAATCGGATACTGTAATCTCCTTTTGCCATAAATGACCTCCATGATGTGGATAAGTCCAAAATCCAGATTTTATTTCACTTGAAACCTGGGAGTAGACCTATCCTGATTCTTGATTCACTGAAAAAAAATTGATGACCACTTTTTCAGTCATACTGAAGAAAAATAAATTCGATTGATTTCTTACAGTATTTTGATTTAAATTAAATAGATAGAATGTTAATTATCCTTTTATGATAATTGTATATTATACTATAACAGCTTAAAAAATAGATCAACACTTAGTTTGAAAAAAAAACAGTATTAATTACTTTTACTTCCATTTTAACAAATTAAATTTATGATAAAATTTAATCATCAAAATATATAAAAATTTCAATTTGTTTAAATATTGAATTTATATTGTCTGAGGTCATATTTTTTTTGCTGTTTATACTTAATGCTCAAGTTTTTTTGTCTTGGCTTTTGAAAAAGGGCGTATGTAAAACTTGGGGGGGCAAACAGTGATTTTTTGGCATCCTTCATATTCCAGTTAACACTTTTTTTGTACGATTTGTCTTATGTATAGACGCACGGCAGTGCGTCTCCGAGCAGAGAAAGGGCAAAATTTTTTTGGTTCTTAATTTTAAAGACGTGATAGACCTTTCTTCCCTTGGAGACGCACTGCCGTGCGTCTCTACAAAGGGAAACACAATCACAATTTTGGAAAAGTGTTAACTAAGTAAG
>Ga0272440_1001382_pt1 | contig 19839 bp, 14 predicted proteins | sample SSMMMBAug17_FD_192440 | JGI IMG/M metagenome (GOLD analysis project Ga0272440, IMG submission 192440) | Marine sediment archaeal communities from Little Sippewissett salt marsh, Falmouth, MA, United States - SSM-MMB-Aug17 | ecosystem: Environmental > Aquatic > Marine > Wetlands > Sediment ...
CATCCGCATGAATCTGATCACATACCGCATCATCCTTTTGATAATAAATATCCCGCCAGGTGACGTTGCATTGTTTCAATGCATTTGTTACGTGGTCAGACTTTTCCACATTTGAATAGCAATAAATATCAAAATATTGTGCATTATGACAATTCAATATGGCCTGCATAAATTTGGCAACCGAATGATCTCTGAAATCTGGTGAAACATATCCCACATGAATTCGGCTGCTGTTTTGAATCCATGGCTTTTTTGAACACGAACGATTGTACTGCTGCCCCCATTTTAGATGCTCATTTATAATAGTTTCAGGTGAATGGTTAATGCTATAATTGAGCGAGAACAAATAATTACTCTGACATTCAGGATCACTGGGAGACAGTTCCACAGCTTTTCTGGCATATGAAATAGCGTTTTGAACATCACCCTGTTTTAACAATATATTTCCCAAATTATGAAGGACCAGGGGTTGATTGGGATCAATAGACAAAGATTGTGCATATGCAATACGGGCATTTTCATATTCTGAATAAGTTTGATGCAATGCGCCTATATTGAATAGAATCACTGGATTTCCTGGATTCAATGCCAACGCCTTTTTGTAATGATCCAACGCAAGTTTGTATTGGTCGTTGTCTTTATATGCCATCGCCAGATTACTGTGAAAACCAGAAATATGCGGCTGAATAGAAATGGCTTTTTCCATCAACTGAATTGCACGACTCAAATCACCGGTTTGCATCGCTATGACACCAGAATATGCCAGGGCATCAGCATTTTTTGGATCAGATATCAGTATCTTTTGATATAATTGATTGGCCTTTTGATAATCACCATTTTGATGATACTTCATTGCATGGGCTATTAAATTTTGCATGTCGGTACTCATTTCATTTAAAAATAATTAAATTAGTTGAGTGTAACCAAAATGGCCGGAATTTAAATTATCACCTGCCATTTTTTGAACCAGGATTACACTGAAGAAGATGAATAAGATGAAATAAACACTGTTTTTTAATCATCTTATTCATCTTCTTCTGTGTAATCCTGGTTCAAAAAATAATGAGAAAATTGTATTCACCTGCCCTTTTGGTTACATTCAAATTATTTATCTATAACTGAATGTGAAAGATGCCAAATATTAGTGGTTTTGTCAATACGTTTACTACCTGAAACAATAATCTGAATGGCACTTTTTTTGCAATTCATAGATAGTATTCAATAATCATTTCCTGATAATTCTCACAGGGAATGATATATAATGTGAATAATTTTAATGTATTACAAAGTACTTTCATAAATACAATGACTTATGATTGAAGAACTATTTAAATACAGGAAATAATCATGGCGAAATCAAAACTAATATCTGTTTCATGCCCCAAATGTGGAAAGGCTTATCGGATATATCAGGCAAACTTAGGGAGAAGAGGCATTTGCAAGCAATGTGGTTCCAGTTTTTCCATGACTCAAAGGGTCAATAAACCATCAAAGAATAAACCTCAAAAGATTAAGCCAGTCGTTCGTTCTGCGCCGCCGACTGAATCTCAATCCAAAGTCAAACAAGTCATTCAGGAAGCTGTTGAAAAGCCTGAATCCATTGATATTGAAAAGCCTGAAGCAATTCAAAAGGAGAAGACAGAAAAGCCTGAAACAATTCAACAGGAGAATACAGAAAAGCCTGAAACAATTCAAAAAGAAAATATTGAAAAGCCTGAAGCAATTCAAAAAGAAAATATTGAAAAGCCTGAAGTTAACATACCGAAAAAGCGAGATATAATTGAAACAAAAAATAAATTGCCCGCTCAATCAGAATTCATTTCAAATTCTCCTATAGCAAAAAAAGATCTAAATGTACTATCAGAGCAGATAAAATTCCTTGTTACTGATGGCATGAAAGCCTATCTGGTCGAAAAAACTAAAATGGATAGCGATGTTACCATTGCAGATATCAAAAAATTTTTAGAACGAGAAAAGGTCATATATGGCATCGTGGGCGATGATGTACTCCAAAAGTTTATTGATAATCGCTTGAATCGAATCAAGCCTTTCCTGGTTGCCAGAGGCACTGAGCCTACAGAGCCTAAGCATGGAAGAGTAAAGTATTATTTTGATACACATCCTTTAAAGATTATTGATCCCAAAATGGCTGAAGAAGATGAACGTATTGATTTTAAAGAACGTGGAGAAATGCCTTTTGTTGAAAAAGGCACATTGATTGCCGAACGAATTCCAGGAATTCCTGGAAAGAATGGCAAGGATGTTTTTGGAAAGCGAATTGAAGCCAAAAAAGCACACCATGTCACGTTGCGGTGTGGAAATGGTGCATCACTAAGTGAGGACAAACGATTAATTCATGCAAGAATAAATGGTATGCCTGTTTCAACAGCCGGTCGAAATGAACGTGTTGATGTTTTACCTCAGTATTATGTTAAAGGTGATGTCAACATGAAAACTGGAAATATTCGATTCAATGGCCCGGTTGTTGTTGCAGGCACAGTACAGAGTGGATTCAAAGTGCGATGTGCCAGCTTAGAGGCAAAGGAATTATTTCGCGCTGATGTTCGGGTTAATGGCGATATAAATGTGCAGGGCGGTGTTGTTGGTTCAAAAGTTGTTTGCATGGGCTCATTTAAGTCTAAATTTGTAAAAGGTTCAGTCATAGAATGTGAGGAAGATATTGTTGTCAGTAATGGCATAGTGGATTCCAAAGTAGAGACTCGTAACAATTGCATTGTTGAAAACAATAAGATATTGACTTCTGACATTATGGCTTTCAAAGATATCATTACCATGCATCTGGGGTCGAAAACTTCCCCAGGGTGTCGATTGACAATTGGAATGGATCCGGTTCTTGTTAAGAAAATGAAGCAACTTAAAGATGAAAATGCAACAATTGAAGAAGAACTGACATCAATAAAAGAGGACCTGGATATTGACAGTATTGACGAACTGAAAGAAGAATTACAAAATGTTCAGAAAAAAATTGATGATCTCGAACCAACCCTATCAGAAGCCAAATCAATTACTAAAAATTTAATCCAACAATATAAAAAGGTTAAAAAAAGTGATCATACTGAAAACTTGCCCAAAATTTTAGAAACGATCAAAGTATTTTCAATTAAAATCGGCCCGGCAAAAGAAGAATTGAATTCATTGATAAAAACAAGGCATTCAATAAAGGAATCGCTCGTTAATGTTCAAAATATTGTTGACAAAATAGAAATCAACACAACTGAAATTCAAGAGATAAACAGGAAAATTCAGACATCAGATCAAACAGCTAAAGTCCTGGTTCGCGGGGATGTTTATCCAGGAACAATAATTCAGGGCGTTAGCGCCAGTAAGGAAATATTTGATCAGCAATCGTTTGTTCTCTTTGAAGAACTTCAAATTTTTGATGAAAATAACCTGCCGCAAAGACAAATTGAACTTAAGACAATTGAAAAACATAGTATTGGTTGAAACAATCAGATTTGATAAAAGTGTTAATTGAATAATGAAGGATGCCCAATATTCGAACTTTGGATTACTCAATGCAAAACCATAATTATCTGTTTTTTGGAACCATTCATAAAGTTTCATCAATTGATCATCAGTCCACTGATCCTTATCGACAACCAGCCAGTCTTCATCTTTTTTTCTCAAATCTTTTCCCTTGAGAGAATTAATCATTCTTTTTAAAACATATAGAAATACTCTGAAAATAACTTCCCCATTTATTGATATTGTTCGTTTTGAGGTAATTGTACTGTAGAGACGTAGCATGCTACGTCTCTACACGACCTTATTTTTTTGTACGATCAAGAAAAATGTGCATATTATTCCATAGTGATGAACTATGGGTACATAAGACAAATCGTACAAAAAAAGTGTTAACTGGAATATGAAGGATGCCACCAAATCATACTTGACAGTTATTAAGATATTGTTTAAAACGCAAAGCATTTACAGAGTTTTAGGAAAATATTAACCATGCGCAAATTGTATTCATTAAATCAAAAACATTGTGGATTTCCTGATCCCAATCATGCGGATAGAGATGGACTGATTGCTTTTGGTGGCGATCTCAGTCCAAAACGAATACTATCTGCTTATTCTCAGGGCATATTTCCCTGGTATTCACCCGGTGAACCTATCCTTTGGTGGTCGCCAGATCCCCGATTTGTATTATTTCCTCAAAAATTTCATATATCAAAAAGCCTATCAAAAGTGATTCAAAAATCAAACTACACAGTAACAATGGATCAGGCATTTGTATCGGTTATAAAGGAATGCGCCAATACTCGTATAGAGAATGGTTGCGGCACATGGATTACAGATAATATGATTCAGGCATATTGTCAATTGTATGAAATGGGGTTTGCACACTCTGTTGAAACATGGATGGATGGCCAATTGATCGGAGGGCTCTATGGCATTTCATTGGGTCGGATGTTTTCTGGTGAATCCATGTTTTTCAGAAAAAGCAATGCATCGAAAATTGCTCTGGTTGCATTGATAACTTTTGCACGTTCGTATGAATTTGATTTTATTGATTGTCAGGTCACAACAACACATCTAAAAAACTTTGGCGCTGAAAATATTTCGCGGGACATCTTTTTACAATTGCTCAAAAAAAGCTTGGAACATGAGCATCTTCAAGGGCGTTGGCTTTTTTCTTAACCTGATGATTCCTTTGAGATTGCATTGGTTTTAAACCTGAAATTATATTTTTTCAATTCTACCTAAATATTTATGGTATTTACATTGAAAAAGTGATACAAAAAAAATTTTTTTCAGTAATATAAATAGGATTCAACCTTACGTTGGATTTATTCTGACAATCTTTGCACAGCAATGATTAAAGATTGTCAAAACTTTTATGGTAAAGGAGTGAAAGTAATATGGATGTTCTATTTCTTTCAAGGCTGCAATTTGCAGCAGCAACTTTGTTTCATTTCTTGTTTGTTCCTTTGACACTCGGTCTTTCTTTTTTGGTGGCCTACATGGAAACCCAATACGCCCGAAAGGGTGATGAAATGTACCTGAAAATGACCCAATTTTGGGGAAAACTATTGATAATCAATTTTGTTATGGGAGTGGTCACTGGGATTACATTGGAATTTCAATTTGGAACAAACTGGTCAAGGTATTCCGCATTTGTGGGAGATGTCTTTGGACCTTTGTTGGCGATAGAAGCCACAGTGGCATTTTTTCTTGAATCCACATTACTGGGAGTTTGGATTTTTGGATGGAATAAACTATCCCGATGGGCCCATGCAACAGTTATGTGGTTGATTGCGATTTCATCATCAATTTCCGCATTATGGATTCTTGTTGCCAATGCCTGGATGCAACACCCTGTGGGTTATACGATTAGAGATGGTCGGGCCGAATTGACCGATTTATCTGCAGCAATATTCAGTAAGTTTGCTATTCTTGAATTTTTGCACACCATCAGTTCTGGCTATATTTTGTCAGCTTTTTTTGTGATGGGTATTTGTTCATACCATTTATTGAAAAAGCAAAATATTGAATTTTTTGCACGTTCGTTCAAGATTGCACTGGTATTTGGATTATTTTTCTCATTTTTTGAAGCCATAGAGGGGGATTTACACGGTGCAGATGTGGCAAAAACACAACCTGCAAAAATGGCAGCGATGGAGTGTCATTGGGAAACGAAAAGTCAGGCACCTGTATTTTTGTTTGCCTGGCCAGATGAAGAAAATGAGAAAAATTCAATTGAAATCGGCGCAATACCTGGCCTGTTAAGTTTTTTGGCATTTAAAAATTTTGATGCTGAAGTGATTGGATTAAAAGCGTTTCCGAAAGATGAACGCCCGAATGTTTTGATTACATCAATGGCGTTTAAAATAATGGTCGGATTGGGAACATTATTTTGCCTTCTGACACTGGTCGGTTGGTTTTTGCGGGATCGTCTGTTGGAATATCCGCTGTTTTTGAAAATCATGATGTTTTCAATTCCATTGCCTTACATAGCAGCATCCATGGGATGGATTGTTACTGAAGTTGGCCGGCAACCCTGGATTGTTTATGGATTGATGAAAACACAGGATGCGGTATCACCTGTGAGTACAATTCAGGTGTTTACCTCTCTGGCTGCATTTATTCTGGTGTATGGACTGCTGGGCGTGATTGGATTTTATCTAATTGCCAAAAATGCATCAAAAGGGCCCGCAGCTTAAAATAAAAGGAGGTTACAATGGTTTTAGAAACAATATGGTTTTTTCTTTGGGGCTTGCTTTGGGCCATCTTTTTTATTACTGATGGCTTTGATTTAGGCATTGGGTGTATGATTCCATTTATTGGAGACAATGACCTGGAAAAACGTAAAATGTACAATGCCATCGGTCCGGTTTGGGATGGTAACGAAGTGTGGTTAATTACAGCAGGGGGCGTAACATTTGCTGCCTTTCCATTGGTGTATGCAGTGATGTTCAGTACCATGTATACCCCTTTGATGCTTATCTTGTTTGGATTAATCATTCGTGGGGTTGCCATTGAATTTCGTGAAAACGAGGATAGTAAAGCCTGGAAACTGGGTTGGGACATTTGTATGTGTGTTGGAAGTTTTTTGCCTGCCTTATTGTTTGGCATCGCATTTGCCAATATTTTTAAAGGTATTCCTTTTGATTGTAATGGCATATTTTATGGCGATTTACTGACTTTTATCAATCCTTATAGCCTGTTGGGTGGAATACTTTTTGTTTTGTTATTTTTGATGCATGGCGCTTTATGGTTAACAGTTAAAACTGATGATAACCTTCAGCAAAAATCCAAAGATCTGATAATAAAAATTTGGCCAACGTTGCTGACAGCTATTCTGGTTTTTGTGGCGGCATCACGTTATGCAACAGATTTATTTGCCAATTATCAAAAATATCCCATATTCTATATTGTATTGTTAATTGCAGTGGCAGCAATATTAGCGGTTCGAATATTTGTTTATAAAGAACAATACTGGCGTGCATGGTTTGCATCAGCAATAACCATCTTTTGCTGTACATTTTTCGGCATAATTGGCTTGTATCCCAAGATGTTTCCCTCGCTCATTGATCCATCTTACCATTTAACAGCGCATAATGCATCATCCAGTCCTTTAACGTTAACAATTATGTTGGTTGTTGTTTTATTGTTTATACCAATTGTTATCGGGTATCAGGTTTGGGCATACATTCTCTTTAAAGATAAAGTTAATGAGGCAGAGTTGGTGTATTAATCATTCATTGCAAAAGATCTTGATAAAAAGATCTTTTGCAATTTTTTTATAGACAAACCTCAAAAATTTTGATAAGTTCTTTTCATTTATTTCATTTGCGTCTGTAGCTCAGAGGATAGAGCGCCGGACTACGAATCCGTAGGCCGCAGGTTCGACTCCTGCCAGACGCACTCAAAGAAAAGGGATTGCTAAAAAATATTTTTTCAGCAATCCCTTTTTTTTTGTCCGATAGGGCGTGCATAAGGTAAACCCATTTCCATGGCTAAATTAATCTTGGCCTGGAATTTGAAATATGTTCCATTACAAAACTTTTTTTCTGATTTTATCGGATCTTAGGCATCAATAATTGTTAATTGATCGTCCTTTCTTTATTTTTTAGAATCAGAATTTTTTATAATGGTAATGAACAATCAATTCTCTGAAAAATGTGGACATCCTTCATATTTGTTGAAATCTAGTTATCACCGGGCGTTTTTCAAAAATGGGTATTTTTTTTAGTGATGCTCAGAAAAAAACATACTCATTTTTCTTGAATGTTCAAAAAAAAAGGTCCCACATTATGTCGATAGCCCCATTTTTTTATCAATCCATAAGAGAAAAAAACGTGTTTGTATATCTAAAAAATTTCAATATTTTGATATGGGTTACGATTCTATTCCTTGTAAATATTTCATTTGCCCAAGAGAGTTCATCATTGTACATTCGTGTTGGTGCATATGACAATCGTCCCAAAGTATATACCAATGAACTTGGCACTGTTGAAGGTTTATTTCCAGATGTACTGAATGAAATTGCGCAAAGGGAATCATGGCATGTAGAGTACATTCAAGGCAGTTGGAACGAATGTTTGTCTCGCCTTGAAAATAATGAAATTGATATAATGATTGATGTTGCTTTTTCAACAGCCCGGTCGGAGCGATTTTTATTTAATAAGGAAACCTTTCTGGTAAACTGGGCAACTGTTTATTCAAGTAAAGATATCCGGCTTGACTCCTTGATTGATCTAAAAAATAAAAGAATTGCTGTTATGAAAGGCAGTATTCATACTGATGGTGACAATGGTATTAAACGATTGCTTCAGCAATTTGCCATTGATTGCGAATTCATAGCGCTTGATAGCTACAATGATGTACTGGCCAGTTTGTCCAATAATCAGGCGGATGCCGGTGTTGTGAATAGAATTTTTGGCACATTGGTTTCCAAACTGTATGATGTCAAAGAAACATCAATTATTTTCAATCCAAGCCATATAAAGTTTGCTTTTCCAAAGCAGTCTACCATTGCCCAAAAACTGATTGATAGAATTGATTTTCATCTGACAAAAATGAAAAATGATCCAGATTCAATTTATAACAAAGCCATGTATGTTTATTTATCAGGGCTGCCCAGAGAATTGATCTTTGCTAAAACGACAATCAGTGGTCATAAAATGATTCCCCTTTCGCATTCAGAAAAAATTTGGATCAAGAATCATCCTTTCATTCGTTTTGGTGTTGACCCGGAATTTGCGCCTTTTGAATATCTAAACGAAAAAGGCGAGTTAAATGGAATGACCTTTGATTATGTCGAATTGATCAATCAACGTTTGGGGCTGAATATGCAGGTTGTGAAAGATATGTCATGGAATACAGTCATATCAAATGCGAAAAATAAAAAAATTGATCTACTGCCTTGTGTGAGCATTACGAAGAACAGAAAAAATTATTTTAAATTTTCCACCCCTTATATTCACTTTTACCGGGCAATCATTACCCGCACGGATATGCCTTTTCTAACAGGTATAGAGGATATAGCGCATATGACAGTCGCTGTTCAGGATAATTCATCTCACAAAGATTATTTATTGTATCAAACAAAGATTCAACCCAAAGTCTACTCAACCTTGAAAGATGCGTTATATGCAACATCAAATGGTGAAGTTCAGGCGTTTGTTGGCAATATTGCATCCTCAGCGTACTGGATCAGAAAATTGAATCTGGTGAATTTAAAAATTGCTGCGCCAACATCGCAAGATGCACAAACCCTGCATTTTGCTGTTCGAGATGATTGGCCAGAGTTGGTATCAATTATTAATAAAGGTCTTGCATCACTGACGCAACAAGAAGAAAGGGATATTCGCAAACGATGGATTAATGTTGAATACAAACCCGGTATGGATCCTGGCGTTGTCTGGCGATATATTATTCAGATAGTGGGGGCATCATGCATTATTTTTTTATTGTTTTTGTGTTGGAATTTTCGATTGAAAAATGAGATCAAAAAACGCATTCAGGCCGATAAAGAACTCTGTGAAGCCAATGAAAGACTTAAAAAGCTGGATCAATTGAAAAGCATGTTTATTGCATCCATGAGCCATGAACTTCGTACACCATTGAATTCAATTATTGGCTTTACTGGCGTCATTTTATTGGGAATGACTGGACCGCTGAACGATAAACAAAAAGACCATTTGACCCGCGTTAATAATTCTGCAAAGCATTTACTTAATCTGATTACTGATGTTATTGACATATCCAAAATTGAAGCTGGCAGAATTGATGTATACCCACAGGATTTCATGTTGGCCGAAGTGATTGAGGAAGCGATCATTTCTATTGAACCACAACTGAAATCTAACAATCTGACAATCCATAAATTTGTTCCTGATGATATCCTGTTGCATACAGATAGAAAAAGGTTACTTCAATCTTTAATTAATTATTTAAGCAATGCAGTTAAATATACTGAAAATGGAAGTGTAACAATTTTAGCAGAATTGATTGAAGATAAAATCAAAGTTTCGGTAAAAGATACTGGTATTGGTATTTCAAAAAATGATTTACCCAAACTGTTCAATGCCTTTGAACGTCTTGAATCCCATTTAAAAATTAAGGCGGGTGGTACGGGTCTGGGGCTTTATCTGATTCGTAAGTTAGTAACTGAAATCCTTGGCGGCGATGTTTTTGTCGAAACGCAAATTGGCCAGGGAAGTACTTTTGGATTGATTATTCCCAAATCTATTTCATTGAAAAATGAAATGGAAAATTAATCCCATTTAGGAGAATATCAAATATGAAAAATGTGCTTGTGATAGAAGATAATGAAAACAATATGGAATTAATAACTTTTATACTCGAAGCGAATAATTATGGAACGATCAGGGCAGAAACAGGGCAGCAAGGAATTGCCATGGCGATACATGATCGACCTGATTTCATTTTACTGGATATTCAATTACCTGATATCATGGGAACTGACGTTTTAATGGCGATACGAAATAACAAATCGTGCGATAAAATTCCAATAATTGCCATTACATCATACGCCATGGCAGGTGATCGAGAAAAATTGTTAAATGCGGGTTGTGATGGATATATTGAAAAACCGATTGATCCTATGATTGTCATGGATCAAATCGAAAATGTCATTCAATCAAGGAGTGTTTTATGAAAGTACTCATTGTTGAAGATGATGAAGATTCAAGGATTCTTCTGGAATTTGCTCTGGGAGAAAACAATTTTGAAATTTTAAGCGCAGAAAATGGAATAATTGCGCTGGAACTGACCCGACAGCACCTGCCTGATCTTATTATTTCTGACATTCTTATGCCTGAAATGGATGGTTATTCGTTATGTAAAGCCATAATGGCTGACGACACCTTGTGTCATATACCATTTATTTTTTATAGCGCCACGTATACTGAAGCAGAAGATAAACAACTGGCACTCAATCTGGGGGCATCCCTGTTCCTGGTCAAACCAATGGACATTGAGTGTTTACTGAAAGAAATTGGAACTGTTATTGCCAACCATTGCATCGAACATAAACAACCCGACAATGACAATGAACAACAGAAATTATCATTAACAACTGATTATGCCAATATCGTTGTAAAAAAACTCAATAAAAAAGTACGTGAATTGGAAAAGGAACGTGAACGACTATCCAAAAGTGAAAGTAAATATCGACGTCTGGTTGAAGCTTTAAGAGATAACTATTTTTTCTATACCCATGATTCGACTGATTATTTCAGCTATATCAGCCCTTCTATCCAAAACGTTTTAGGTTACGATGAATTTGAATTTCAACAGCATTTTCAAACATACCTGACAGATAATGAAATGAATACATCTGTGATTTCCAAAATTGACAAAGGACGTCAGGGGATCAGGCAAACGCCCTTTGAAATAGAGATATATCATAAAAATGGCAAGCAAAAACGCCTTCACATTACAGAACAACCCATTCTGGACAAAAATGGTAATATTATTTCTGTTGAAGGCATTGCGCATGATATCACACAACGTATCGCAACAGAAAAAGAGCTGGCCTGTGCAAATGAAAGATTGGTGCAGGCACAAAAAATGGAGGCTATCGGTACGCTCGCGGGCGGCATTGCGCATGATTTTAATAACATCCTGATGCCCATCATAGGCTACATTGATATGATCAAGTCGGAATTTCCTAAAGATTCAAAAGGATGGAAATGGTCTGATACTGTTCAGACTGCTGCAACACGCGCCAAAGAACTTGTTGGGCAAATACTTACGTTTAGTCGATGCAATGCGCAAGAAAAGAAAAAAGTGAATATTCAAAGTATTGTTAAGGAAGTTATAAAATTTTTGCAATCATCCATTCCAAAAAATATTGAAATCAGGCAATCGATTCAGCCAATCAAAAAGCTCATTTGTGCCAACCCAATTCAAATGCATCAAGTCTTGATGAACCTTTGTACAAACGCATATCATGCCATGCGAAATTATGGCGGCGTGCTATCAGTATCATTGGCTGAAATTTCAGTTTGCGCTGAAAATCAATTTGAATTCCCAGATTTTATCGAAGGTACATATGTCAGACTTGAAGTGAGTGACACTGGGCTTGGTATTCAAAAAGAACATATGAAAAAAATTTTTGAACCCTATTTTACAACCAAGCCCAAAAATGAAGGTACAGGGCTTGGTCTTTCTGTTGTTCATGGAATAATTACGAACCATGATGGGCACATATTTGTTTACAGCGAACCTGAAAAAGGAACGACATTTTTGATATATCTACCAGTGCTTCAGCACAAACAAAGAATTGATCATCTTGCAATATGCAATGAAGACCTGCATGGCTCGGAACGATTGCTGATTGTTGATGATGACGACATTATTGTGGAATTGCTAAATAAGCAACTGATAAGTTTGGGTTATTCTGTTGTAGCACTCACCTGTCCTGTTAAAGCAGTTGATATGTTTCGTCATCATCCGCAACACTTTGATCTTGTGATAACCGATATGAACATGCCCAAAAAAAATGGTGTGATCGTAGCACAGGAAATATTGGCCATACGCCCGGATATACCAATTATATTATGCACTGGATTTAGTGAACTTATTGACAAGGATAAAGCCATAGATATGGGAATTAAAGATTTTATCATGAAACCTATGTCCAAATACGAAATTGGTACTGTGGTCAGGAATGTCCTGGACCAATGTACTTGTCCCTCATGATCGTGTTGCAATGATTTTTTTATTGACAAAATTTCTAATTTCACTTATTGTATTAAAGATTTCATCATGAAGATGTTAACCACCTTATTCAGTCTGACTATTTGTCAGATTGGCTAATTTTCAAATTCAAATAAAAAAATGTTAAATTGGAAGTTATTTCCATAGCTTTCCTAAATAAAAAGAACTTAAAAACAACAAGCCACGAAGGTTGAACGCAAAAAGAATTTTGCCATGCCTGAGTGGCTTTTTTTTTGTACAAAGGAGCTGAATATAAGCATGTATATCTTAATTATGATAATTCTTACCATATCACCAGTATTTGCAGAAGAGTGTATTGAAAAGGATACCAATAATAATCAAATAATTGATCAGATCGCTTGTTTTGATCATACCAATACCATTTCAGTTTTGAAAATTGACAGCAACGACGACACGCAAATGGATCGCTTTCAATATTATCAAAAAGAAAAAGTGGTTAAAATTGAAACTGATTCTGATTTCGATGGTTCAATCGACATACGAGATTTTCTCGAAAATGAAAAACGCATTCGTCAGGAACGTTTGCGTCCATCCGGGCAGATTTATCAAGTCATACAGTTCGACGCCAATGGCAATCCATCGCATATGAAAAAAGATACCACTGGTTCTGGCAATTTTGATAAATTCTATGACTTTACCAATGGCAAATTGTCTTTAATAACTGCTGATCCTGACGAAAATAACATAATCAATGAATGGATTTCCTATCAAAGCGATGTACCTGTTGAACAGAAAAAAGATATGAATGAAGATCACAAATATGAAACCATTGTATATTTCAATTCCCAGGGACTTCCCAAAAAAAGTCTTCATGACATGGACAATGATGGCATCCATGAAATCGTTCGCTATTTTGAAAATGGCTTGATTGTGAAACAGGAAAAAGATTTGAATCAGGACAATAAAATGGACTATATTTTGTTGTTTAACGCGGGCAAGCCTTTTGAAAGTAAGAATGATACCAACTTTGATGGGCATTTTGACGATTATATGTCGTTTAAGAATGGCAATGTTGAATTACGAAAAAAAGACACGAACTATGATACACGTCTGGACCAGTTTTATTTCTATAATTTGGAAACAGGTAAAATTGATAAAATTCATGAAGATACCAACCATTCTGGAGATATTGATCTGAAAAAAATATTTGTAAAGGGCATAATTAAAACCATTTTTGAAGATACAAATCATGATAAATTTTTTGAAACAATCAGTCATTATAAAAAAAGCCGCCTGTATCAACAGACAAGACTGAATAATCAGACAAAAAAACCAGAAATGATAATCTATTTTGACGCCAGTCAGCAAAAAGAACGTGTAGAAATGGATACATCAGGAAATTCCAAAATGGATACATGGCAATACTACAAAAAAAATCAACTCAAGAAATTATCCAGGGATGAAAACAATGATGGCAAGGTGGATCTGATTATTCAATTTGTCAATGGCAGAAAAACCATCCAAAAAAAGGATATTGATTATGATGGTTTTTTTGAAACGCACCAGGATTTTACATCAAAACAATGGTCCATGATTATGACCCGAGATTTGAATCAAGACAATTATCCAGATCTGACATTTATGTATAAAAATGAAGTTCTTCGTCAAAAGAAAGTGGATGCCAATTTTGATAAAAAAATCGAATATATGGAATTTTTTGATGAAAAAGGTCTGTTAATAAAGAGCGTTGAAGATGAAAACATGACTGGCAATCTGGACCTGACCTGGTATTACAAAGATGATGATTATCCTGTTCGTGCTGAAAAAGACACGAACAATGATAATCAAACCAATATCTGGTACTACTATGAACAAGGTCGAATTGTTTCTGTTCAGGAAGATCGCAACAATGATGGCAAACCCGATATCTGGGAATTGTACGATACCTCTGAAGCCATGGTCAGTCGAAAAAAAGATCTAAACTTTGATGGAATTGCCGACATTGAAGAATGTAAAACACATCAATCAAAGGAGAAGGAATATAATGATTAATGACATAATCGCATTTATTTCAAAGGGCGGGATTCTTGTTATCCCAATTTTACTATGTTCTGTTATTGCATTGGCCATTTTTGTGGAACGTTTGATTCAATATACATTAATGCGAAGTCGGGGTGCCGGGCTGGCTGAAAAAGTTGCAGACTTATTAAAATCTGGAAATGAACAGAAAGCGCTGAAACTGGCGCAGGATAGTCGTTCCCCAATGGGAAGAGTTTTGGTGCAGGCAATGGATGTTAAAGATATGGACAGGGAACTTCTGGAGACTGTAATTGTCAATGCGACTGATGAAGAAATCCGCAGCCTGTCATCATATGTGCAGGCCCTGGCGACTATTGGCAATATTGCACCTATCCTGGGATTGCTCGGAACTGTTATCGGCATGATAAAGGCATTCATGGTCATTCAGCAAATGGGCGGTAAAGTTAATGCCGCAGTGCTGGCCGGGGGCATATGGGAAGCCATGCTTACAACTGCTTTAGGATTGGCTGTTGCATTGCCAACAATGGTTGCTCACAGCTATCTTGTGGCCAGGATTGACAAATATGAAGCACGGCTTCAAAGTGGCGCTGTCTCGTTTCTAAAAGGCATTACCTGTCAGGAGGGCATCAACAATGCTGGTTCATAGAAAAAAAAGACCACCTTATCAAATACAGGCACCTTTGACGTCATTGATTGACATTGTTTTCATGCTTCTGATTTATTTTTTACTGACAACCAATTTTATGGTTGAAGAAGGCATTAAGATTAAATTACCCCAGGCGGGCGCAGGCGCACCGCAAATCAAACAAGAGATCACTGTTTTTATAGATAAAACCGGTCAGGCCTTTATGGGGGAAAAACCACTTTCATTAAGTCAACTCTTTACACAATTGAAACAAATGATCGGGCAGGATAAAGATCGCATGGTGATTATTAAAGCAGACCGATCTCTAATTTTGAATAAAGCAGTGAAAGTCATGGACATGGCCAAGGCTGCTGGTGCAAGTCGTTTATCTTTGGCAACTGAAAAGGAATGGTAAATTGCGCGAACATCAAGGATTTAATTGGACGCTCTGGATACTGATGATCATATCATTGGGGATGCATTGCTTTGTTTTTTTTCCCATTGTCGATTTATTTCGTTCAAAATCAACAGTCTATATTGAATTGGAAATGCAAGAACAAAAAACCCCCTATCATCGAACCATTCCACGTCCGAGACGTCGATACAATGCACCAGTGATTGCAGATACACAAGCTATCAATGTGAATCATCGGCAACATCAACCCACAAAAATCAAATCAATAAAAACGCAAATGCCAGATGATATCAATCAGACAATCAGTGTGCCATCGGTGCCAGGCACTCCAGATTTACCTGATTATGGCAATCTAAATCTTGCCAAATGGTCACATGTTGCAACTGGCGCCTACTTTACAAAAAAAGAGTATTATGAAATGGTTCGTCTCCGCATTGAAAGCAATAAAAAATATCCGCCTTCGGCACGTTATAGAAATATGGAAGGTCGTGTTAAAGTGGCTTTTGAAATTATTTCACAAGGAAAAGTTGTCAATGTCAGGATTGAAGAAAGTTCAGGAAAGACAATACTGGATAAGGCTGCAATTGAGGCAGTAAAGAAATCTTCACCTTTTCCTTTGCCGCCGCCGACTTTATTCAAGCTACCGATGAAAATGACTATCGTAATTCTTTTTGAGTTGACATAATTAGTAAGCGATTATAAGTTTTCGGGTAAAGGAATCATCAAGGAATAACAGTCAACACAAGTAAAAATAAAAATGTCAGAAATAAAACGTACATTTAGTGAATCATGGCATCGGGTAGCGAACTTGAAAATCAGTTTATTACCCACAGTTTCAGTGCGTAAACAGTATTTTAGAGGTGATGACTGGTATATTCTAAATAATCCTTTTAATAATCAGTTTTTTAGACTTCGTCCGGAAGCATATGCATTTATTGCCAGACTTTCATCAAGCCGAACTGTTGAAAATGTATGGTATGAATGTCTTGAGCGTTATCCAGATACAGCACCCGGACAGGAAGATGTTGTTCAATTGCTGACCCAACTTTATAATGCCAACCTGTTGTATTTTCATTCCAGCCCGGACACATCACAAATATTTGAGCGATACAAACAAAGAAAACAAAAAGAAATGCAGTCAAAGCTTTTAAGCATTTTATTTATGCGTTTACCCCTGTTTGATCCTGACAATGTGTTAAAACGTCTGTATCCAATCTGGCAATTGATTGTCAGTCCTGTTGGAGCATTATTATGGCTGTTTGTTGTAATATCTGCCATAAAAGTTTGTATTGATAACAGTAACGAAGCATTCAATCAGATGCAAGGCATACTTGCCCCGGGCAATTTGATGTATCTGTATTTCGCTCTCGTAATAATCAAAAGCTTACATGAAATTTCCCATGCTGTTGTTTGCAGACGATTTGGGGGTGAGGTTCATGTTTTGGGAATCATGCTTCTTGTCTTTACGCCATTACCATACATGGATGCGACATCAAGCTGGACGTTTCGTAATCGCTGGCATCGTGTGCTTGTGAGTGCAGCAGGTATTATGATGGAAATATTCGTTGCTGCCCTGGCTGTTTTTGGTTGGGCCAATACAGGTAATGGGGTCTTGCATGCATTATTTTATAACATTATGTTCATTGCTTCTGTATCAACCTTGCTTTTCAATGCCAATCCATTGCTTCGTTTTGATGGCTATTATATCCTTTCAGATTTATTGGATATTCCCAATTTGCATACACGCGCAAAAGAATATATCAATTATCTGATTGAACGATATGCATTTGGATGTAAAGATATTCATTGTCCTGTTCAAACAATGAATGAAGCCCTTAGTTTGAGTATATTTGGTATCTTGAGTCTGATCTATCGTATTTTAATTTTTGCCGGAATTTTATTGTTTGTTGCAGACAAATTTTTGATTCTGGGAATGATTATGGCGCTGATCGGAATTGTCAGTTGGGGACTGGTTCCTCTTTTCAAATTGCTATCCTATTTAATATCAAGCCCGAAATTGAAAAAAAATCGTGTGAGAGTGTTTGCAGTAACAGGTTTAACTTTTTCAACAATACTCAGCCTGATTATGTTCATTCCTTTTACAGACAAACTTCAAGCCCCTGGAATTATTGAATCAAAAAATTTTCAAAAATTATACAATGATCATCCAGGTTATGTGGCTCAATTGTTTAAACCTGCTGGAACATTTGTTAAAGCTGGAGATTTATTAATTCAATTTCGCAATAAAGAAATTGAATTTGATCTTGCAAATGCGAAAATGCAACGAACAGAGACGCAGATCATGGTCAAACAAGCCAGAAATGTCAAAGTGGTGGACTTAAAACCATTGCTGAAACGCCTTGAAACTGTTGCATCACACATTGCTGATCTGGAAGATCGAATCGCTTCTTTGTCGATTCGATCCCGACATGATGGCATATGGCAGCCATCTGAGGATGTCAAATTTCTTGGCAGATGGATACCACGAGGGGGGTATTTGGGTGAAGTCATTGATCCTTCAAATTTTGTGTTTTCAGCAGCAGTACCACAACATGAAGCCGCACGACTGTTTCAGGATAAACTAGAAGAAATGTCTGTTCGTGTAAAAGGAATTGCCAGGCATGAAATTGCGGTGAAAAGTTATCAGGTGATTCCTTTTGAACAAAGCAAATTGCCATCAATGGCCATTGGGTGGAGCGGCGGCGGTCAAATTGAAACCTCCTTTCAAGACAATACAGGCCTGACAACCCGAGAACCCTTTTTTTTAATTATTGCAAGCCTGATTTCTCAGGACAGAACATCCAAAATATTTTTTCATGGACGTTCAGGTCGCATTAATATGGTGCTTCCACCAAAGCCGCTTTATTATCAATTGTACAGAAGTATGAAACAATTATTCCAAAAAAGATATCAAATATGAAAAATCCTGATCCATCACAAAAAGCAGATTTATTGTTTTGCTTGCTTGATGATTTATCGCTGGAGGGGTATGAAGCATCATTGAAATTGTTATTTCAATCTTTTCTAGGTGTTCGATTTTTAATTGGCGTGAAAACCAAAAATATGAGCAAAACTCGTTTTGAATATATTTGTAAGAGATTGGAAATGCCCGACACTTATTATGCACAGTGCCTTGAAAAACTGACTGAATCCAATATGATTTTATTTGGCTTTGAGGAGGATGGCAAACGCTGCATCTACAAAATATATCTTGAATTCAATGAAAAAAACCGATTAATAGTCCGACAAACCGGTTCTAAAACACCACTAATTCAATATTTAGGATATAAATGGGATGCCTTTGACAATCAAAAATCTTTAATCACAACATACAAATGGTTTCCATTTATTTCAACATCCGAAATGTATGAACGAATAGAACAGATATACGCGAAAAAAGATCAGATGCAATTGCTTCTGATTGAAGATTTGATTCAATTGGGGATCAGCAACATAAAGGATTCATTGGATCCTTATATATATTTGGAAGCCACTGACAGTTTACGAAAGTCTTTTGATCTGAATTTATATAAAGCGAATCTGACAATGGGTCAATTGGAACAAATCGTATTAAAATCAATGCATTTTTTTGAAATTGACACGCGAAAATTCAACGTTTTTTTATGGAAGTTGCGTAATAAAGTATTTGGACATATATCAGGCGGATATTCCAGTTTTGGTGATATTTTTTTGAGTTTATATTATGATGTTTTTTCTGATTCTAAAAAACGTAAAGGTCTATAAGTGTTAGGGAAAAAATGGTTTGGTCGGGTCACGTTAGATTCCAGTTTGAAAACAGTTTATGGCAATTTTGCAATGTATTTCAGATAAGAATAATGAAATTGAATGGGATGTAGAGACGTATCATGCTATGTCTCTACAGATAAAATAGGTAAGTTAATTTTCGAGAATTCAAAAAATTCCAGGAGGACACTGATCCGATCCGATATCTTACATCTGGAGCAAAGATGCTGTTTTTTCTGAAAAATAAAATGATTCAAGATGATATCGGATACGTTCCTCAAGATATCCGATATCAAGAGCAGTTTCAATTGCCGGTGATATCAGTTGAATGATATCA
>Ga0272440_1001383_pt1 | contig 19837 bp, 14 predicted proteins | sample SSMMMBAug17_FD_192440 | JGI IMG/M metagenome (GOLD analysis project Ga0272440, IMG submission 192440) | Marine sediment archaeal communities from Little Sippewissett salt marsh, Falmouth, MA, United States - SSM-MMB-Aug17 | ecosystem: Environmental > Aquatic > Marine > Wetlands > Sediment ...
TTTTTCCTTTTTTCATTAACAAAAAAGTCAAATTGATGGGGATGCCAATAAATAATGCCACAATTTTTTATTTCCTTTTTTCAAAGAAAACAAGATGCAAAACAAATCTTTCAAGCATGCCTAATTCTTATGAACATTGGTCGAGAATGAAATACAATATCAGTCTTATTTCACATTAAATAAACCTCTTCATAAAATCATTTCTACACCATAAGCAAATATGTATCAGCTTTACACTTGATACATATTTGTATCTTATTTTGAAATACAATTACTTACAACTCTTTTACTAAAAAATCCTTCCTTAATATGTATCAATATTTAAATAAACATAGCTTCAAAATATAATTAACAACTTTAAAATATTAGAAAAATACACTATGGCACAATATTTGCCTTTTTATTTGATATAAAACAATTCTTTTCTTAAATAGAAAAAATATTAAGGAAATTACATAATAATGGAAAAAAACATATCTCAAACAATAGATATTTTATGGATTATCGTATCCGGATCACTCGTATTTCTAATGCAATCAGGTTTTATGTGCCTGGAATCCGGTATGACACGGTCAAAAAACAGTATAAATGTTGCCATTAAGAATTTAGCAGATTTTGTTTTTGCAATTCTGCTTTTTTGGATGATTGGTTTTGGTTTTATGTTTGGCCAATCATATCATGGCTTTTTAGGTATATCGCAATTCTGTTTTAGATTTGAAAACAATGCATTTCTGTCAGCCTTTTTCTTTTTTCAGGCCATGTTCTGCGGAACTGCAACAACAATTTTTTCAGGCGCTGTGGCTGAACGAATGCGTTTTGCATCTTACTTGCTGATTGCAATTTTTTTATCGACATTTGTTTACCCTGTGTATGGTCATTGGGCATGGAATGGTATTGAACAGTCCCAGCATACAGGATGGTTATCGGAAATTGGATTTATTGACTTTGCAGGGTCCACAGTTGTCCATAGTATTGGTGGATGGGTCGCCCTGGCAGCTTTAATTATTATTGGCCCGCGAGAAGGACGATTTGATAATAACAATCAAGCTGTTGAGATTACATCATGGAATATTCCACTTTCTGTTCTTGGTACATTGCTTTTGTGGTTTGGATGGTTTGGTTTTAATGCTGGAAGCACACTGGCTTTTAATTCAGAGGTTCCCAGCATCATTGTAAAAACCATGTTGGCCGGTGCCAGTAGTGCTGTCGTTTATTTATTGACCGGATGGTACATTTGTGGAATGCCCAGAATCAATTATTTAATAAACGGCTCTATTGGTGGCCTTGTTTCAATTACAGCTTCTTGCCACTGTGTAAATGAAATCTCAGCGGTTGTAATTGGGATTATTTCAGCATGGGTTTGCATGGGAGTAGAGTTTTTGTTGCTCCGATACAAAATTGACGATGCTGTTGGCGCTGTTCCAGTTCATCTTGGATGTGGTATTTGGGGGACAATTGCTGTTGCGATATTTGGGAAGACATCGTTTTTTGGAAATGAATTGAGTCGTCTGGCTCAATTTGGTGTCCAATCACTGGGGATATTCATTGCTTTTATTCTGGCATTCCCATTATCAATCCTGTTTTTGTGGATAATCGACAAAAAATTTCCTTTAAGAGTTAACAAAGAAGATGAATTTATCGGGTTGAATGTTTCTGAACATGGAGCCAAAACTGAAACATCCAGTTTGTTTTCCACAATGAATGAACATGAAAAAACAGGAAATCTGTCCCTCCGCGTGCCGGTTGATCCATTCACAGAAGTTGGCCACATTGCAGAAAAATACAATAGTGTTATGGGAGCCCTTCAGCAACAAAGTGCTTATTTCAAACAATTATTTGAAAATTCACCACAAGCTATTGTGATCATAAATGGGAATGGCGAAATTATTTCGATCAACAAAGGATTTGAAAATTTGTTCGGGTATACTTCAGATGAGGTTAAATCAAAGATGAACAGAGAATTGATCGTGCCAGAAGATCGGGTGAATGAAATTCGCACGATTAATCAAACAGTTCTTAATGGAAAAACAATCCACAAAGAAACGATAAGAAAAAATAAAAATGGGCGATTAATTCCAGTCTCAATGATGGGTTATCCTATTAAAATTGATAATCAAATTGATGGCATTTTTTACATTTACAATGATATTTCTGAAAAAAAAGCCTTTGAAGAAGAACTGTATCACCAGGCATTTTATGATGCTCTGACTGGTCTTCCCAATCGTGCGTTGTTTATGGAGCGACTCAATCATGCCATTGAAAGAAGAAAAAGGAGAAACGATTATCAATACGCATTGATTATGTTTGATCTCGATCGTTTTAAACGTGTAAATGATTCTTTAGGTCACCAGGTGGGGGATGAGTTGTTAAAACAAATGGCATCACGTTTTAAAGATTGTATTCGATCGGTTGATACTGTTGCGCGCCTTGGAGGTGACGAGTTTGCAATAATTGTAGAAGAATTTTTCATCAAAAAAGATGTGATCAATGTCGCACGTCACATTCGCAATGTTGCGCAAGAACCTGCATATATTGAAAATAACGAAATACATGTGAGTGCAAGCATTGGTATTGTGTTAAAGGTTAATGATTATTCCAATGCTGAAGATTTGCTAAGGGATGCAGACATTGCCATGTATCGCGCGAAAGATTCTGGAAAAGCGTGTTTTAAGGTATTTAACAAAAAAATGCATGAACAGGCGCTGGAATCTGTGGTGATTGAAAATGAACTTAGAAATGCCATTGCAGAGAATAAATTAAGACTTCATTATCAGCCAATAATAAAAACAGGTTCTGAAAAAATTGAAGGGTTTGAGGCATTGGTGAGATGGGTTCATCCAAAGCATGGCATATTGTCGCCGGGAAAATTCATTCCCCTTGCTGAAGAAACAGGGCTGATTGTACCTTTAGGACGATGGGTAATATCTGAGGCCTGCCAACAAATAAAACGATGGAATGATACTTCGTCAGAATATAGAAACCTGTCTGTAAGTGTTAATGTTTCAAGTAAACAATTCATTCAGCAGGATTTTATTGATTATATCGCTTCTGTCTTAAAAAAATATAATTGTCCGCCCAACCAGCTAAAAATTGAACTGACAGAAAGCGTTTTAATGGATTACGCAGAATCATCCATCGAAAAAATGAATGCATTGAAAAATATGGGCATTCGGTTGGTTATTGATGATTTTGGCACGGGGTATTCTTCATTGTCATATTTAAACCGATTTCCTATTGATGGCTTAAAGATTGATCGTTCCTTTATTTCTAGCATGAATGCATCTGATGAAAATATGGAGATTGTTAAAACTGTGTTATCTTTGGCAAAACATTTAAAAATTGATGTGGTTGCCGAAGGTGTTGAAGAACAAGATCAGCTATTGGTATTAAAAGCGTTATCCTGTGAATTTGCACAAGGATTCTATTTTTCCAGGCCACTTGAAGAAAAACGTGCATCAGAATTTTTGTCTTTGAAAATGAAAATGGGGTCGGACCAAAAATAATCTTACAACCCTCTGTTTTTTAAACAAAATATAAATTCAAAGCAACATTTTTAGCTCTTAGCATAACGATGCCATGAGAAACCTAAATTGAATGATCATATATTCCTATGTTCCTATGGATATATATAAAACAAAGAAATTCAGCACAGAATTGTACTGAATTTACTAAAAGTACATATTTGTCTCAAAACCCACAGTATCTTTTCAAAGAAGAATTCATATAACTACCTATATTTAAACTAAATTCAAAATATTTCATCCAGTGGCACAGCCTGTGCTATTATATTATCAAATCGAAAACGCATTTTAATAATAGAGGAAGTATGAATAAAATCGTCCCAACAAACGAAATCCACACCAAACGCCTGGAAATGATTGATCAGTTTCGTCAAGGCAAAGTGATTGATTTTGAATTAAAATATGCACGATTAATTGATACATATTTTCAGAATATGTACGCAAAAAGTGAGGTTGGCAAAGAGCTGAGTGCAAAAAAACATCATTTTGTATTGCTGGCATTGGGTGGCTATGGACGATTTGAACAATGTATCCATTCTGATATTGATTTACTGCTATTATTTAAGAATAGAATTCCTGATGAAGCCAAACAACTGATCAAAGAAATTATTTACCCGCTATGGGATTTGGGGTTTGATGTCAGTCCAGGCACAAGAACAATAAAAGAAACCATTGCACTGGCTGGAGATGATATCGAAGTTCTCACTGCCCATATGGATGCCCGACAAATTTGTGGTTCCACTTCATTGTATGCAAATTTTCGGAAGCAATTACAGGAAAAAATTATTCATAAGAAAAAAAGCAAAATGTTGGTTTCGCTCATAGAGATTAGTAAATATCGGCATGAACGATTTGGGGACTCCAGCAGCTTGTTGGAACCAAATATCAAAGAAGGTCAGGGCGGATTGCGGGATTATCATAGCATGCTTTGGATGGCACGATTACTTAGAGGACTCAATGTGCCAAAAGATCTGGAATACCTCGGATGTATTTCTCAAAATGAATACAGTCGCCTAAGGCATTCCCTGGCATTTTTATGGAAAATCAGAAACCATCTCCATATCCTTTCTGCAAGAAAAAATGACCAACTGCATTTTGAACTTCAAACACAACTGTCCAGTCGTTTAAATTATAGAGAAAACAATCAGTTAAAACCTGTTGAACTCTTTTTGAGTGAACTACAGGGACATATGGAAACAATCAAGAAACTACATTTAATTATGATTCGAGAGCTAAAGCCTGCAAAGCGTCGCTTTAATTTTAAACGAAAGATACTGTTTACCCCCCTGGATGAAGATATCTGTCTAGAGCGAGAGTTATTATGTTTTAAATCACCGGCGTCAATCATTCAGCGCCCGGAACTAATGATGAAAATATTTGTCGAATCAGCACGTTTAAAACTCCCTTTGAGTGCTGAAGCGCATCGGTTGGTTGAAGATTTTTGCAGTCTGATTGATGATGATTTTGTCAAAAAGCAATCTGTGATTAAGGACTTTGAAAGGATTCTTATTACACACACACCCATGTTCAATGTATTGCATGAAATGCTCGCCACTGGATTATTGGGTAAATTAATTCCTGAATTTAATGGGATTGCTAATCGAATCCAATACGATCAATACCATGTTTATCCGGTTGACAAACATGTATTAAAAACCGTGCAGCGAATAAAATCTTTTGGCGTGAATGATTCATCAAATGATTGTGATTTATGTTCAAAGCTGTTTCGAGAATTAAAACGAAAGAAGCGTGATTTATTATGGGCGGCATTACTTCATGACATTGGGAAAAATGATTCTCAAGGGGACCACAGTGAGAAAGGCCAACTTATTGCTCAAAATATTTTAAAGCGATTTGGATATGGCCCAAGAAAAAGCAATCAGATCGCATTGATTGTAAGAGATCATCTTTTTCTCATTACAATGGCGACACGACGTGATGTTGATGATGAACAAACAGCTATCGCCTGTGCCAGAAGAATCCATACTGTTGAACAATTGAACATGCTCTATTTATTGACTGTTGCGGATTCAATGTCTACCGGTCCGAATGCATGGTCTGATTGGGTCGATCAATTATTAAAAAAACTCTATTTTCACACATTGTCTACCATTGAAAATGGTGAGTTGGCAACAAACGAGGCAATCAATAATATCGAAAAAAAGAAAAAGGCATTGCTTACAAAATATGTACATAATAGTGATCGGCAAGCAGTGATTCATAAATGTTTTACATTTATGTCAGAACGTTACTTGCTTTATTCTTCAGTGGATGAAATGGATCGACATGTCAATCTATATGAATCTTTGATCAACCATAGTGTGGTATTGCATGTAGAGAAAGAACAGGAAACAAACACACGTTTATTAACGATTTGCGCCAAAGATTGTCCCGGATTATTTTCTATTATAACAGGTATTTTATCAATATGTAACATATCCATCTGTGATGCACGTGTTCATACCTGGCGGAACAGGATTGCCCTGGATATCTTTAAGGTGTTTGCCCCCAAAGATCAACTCTATGAAAATCAAATGTGGAAAAAAATTGAAAACAAAATTCAAGAGAGCCTTTCCTCAGACCTTCAAATTCACCAAACGCTGGCAGAACAGGCCGCGCAAATTTCATTTGATAAACATTTGAAACATGAATCTGCCAACATTCGTATCGATAATCAATTGTCCGCTTTTTATACCATTATTGAAGTTTTTGCACAGGATCGCCCCGGATTGTTATTTGGTATTACAGACACCCTGTATCGATCCGGTTATAATATTTATTTTGCCAAGATCGCTACTGAAAGTGATCAGGTTGTGGATATTTTTTATATTAAGGACCTGAATGGACTTAAAATTCAATCCAATGCACAGGCGCAGTCTTTAAAACAAAAAATATCAGATATTATCAATGCCTTTATGGATTGATATAAATTTAATTTTGTAAAAAAAGTATCAAGGAGGTATTTTATGAAAAGAAAAATTATGCTTATCATGTCTTTTGTGTTATTGATAGTAACATCACAGGTTTTTGCAGATGATGCAACGATTAACAGTGGAGACACGGCTTGGATCATTGTGGCCACTGCATTGGTAATGATGATGACTCCTGCTGGTCTGGCATTGTTTTATGGCGGTATGTCCCGAACCAAAAACTTGCTGAATACCTTTGCAATGACATTTGTATCCTATTGCATTGGCAGTATTATTTGGGTAATGTGGGGTTATACCATTGCTTTTGGCCCTGATGTGGCGGGTATTGTCGGTGCACCATCGCATTTGTTCATGAGTGGTATTTCTGTAAACAGTGTATCTGGAACCATTCCAACTTTTGTTTTTGCCCTGTTTCAGATGACATTTGCAGGGATTACAGTTGCTTTGGTGCTGGGTTCCATTGTTGATCGTATGAAATTTTCAGCATGGATCATTTTTTCAATTCTATGGGTGTCTTTGGTTTACTGCCCGATTGCCCACTGGGCATGGGGCGGTGGTTGGATGGGTAATATGGGCGCATTGGATTTTGCTGGTGGCAATGTGGTTCATATTAACGCTGGTGTTGCCGGTTTGATTTTGTCACTCTTTTTAGGCAAACGATTGGGATATGGCAAAGAAGCCATGTTTCCATCAAGCGTAACGCTCACCGCACTGGGTGCTGCCTTGTTATGGTTTGGTTGGTTTGGATTTAATGCTGGAAGCGAGCTTGCGGCTGATGGCATTGCAGCATCCGCATTTCTCGTAACCAATACCTCGGCATCAATGGGTGCAATGGCGTGGATGCTTACTGAATGGGTTGTCAATCGTAAACCTACTGTACTTGGTATTGCATCTGGAGCTGTTGCCGGTTTGGTTGCAATTACACCGGCTGCGGGTTTTGTTAATCTGCCGGCATCACTTGTAATCGGTGCTGTTGCTGGTGTTTTCGGCTTTTATTGTGTTGCTGTGTTAAAACATAAATTGGGTTATGATGATTCTCTGGATGCCTTTGGTGTTCATGGTATGTGTGGGCTTTGGGGCGCATTGGCCACTGGCATATTTGCAAACCCGCATATCAATGAAGCCGGTAGAGGCTTGCTTTATGGAAATATCTCTCAACTATGGATTCAAATTGTTTCGATTTTAGGAACCATTTTATATTCAGGCGTGGCAACCATAGTGGTCATTTTAATCACCCAATTATTGGCATCGGGCTTGAGGGTTTCAAAAGAAGAAGAAATGCAAGGCCTGGATAATGCACTTCATGGCGAACGTGCATTTGAATTATAATCATACAATTTAATGGAGGTTCAAACATGAAAAAGATTGAAGCAATCATAAAACCATTTAAGCTCGAAGAAGTAAAAGATGCACTGAATGCCATCGGCATTCAAGGCATGACAATTACCGAGGTTAAAGGTTATGGTCGTCAAAAAGGCCATAAAGAAATATATCGCGGTGCTGAATACATGGTCGATTTTATTCCAAAAATTAAAATGGAAATTATTGTCTCTCAAGATATTGCCGATCAGGCCATTGAAGCGATTATGAATGCAGCAAATTCGAACACCATTGGTGATGGTAAAATTTTTGTGCTTCCTGTTGAACAGGTTATCCGTGTTCGTACAGGAGAAAATGGCACTGAAGCGATTTGATTACATAACATTTTTTTTAAAATCATTTTACTTGATGTTTAAGATTTTTCGCAAAATGACAGTATATTTCGTTCCCAGGCTCTTCCTGGGAACGTATTATAGGTGACTCTGCCACCTGTTCAATGCATAGGCGGCAGAGTCGCCCAAACAACGTTCCCAGGCAGAGCCTGGGAACGAACATTACCAGCTTTTCAATAGTCAAGACAAAAAAACCTAAACATTGAGTCTTACCACATTGTATTGATCAGACAGGTCGGACATGTCAAACTTTTCCAACTTGTCTGACATGTCCCATGCGCCCCAAAGAATTTTTTATCAAAACATCATTTTAAGAAACAGCTCTGAAAATAGCTTTGGCGAGTTTGATAAATAACTATCCTAATCCAACTAGTCGTAAAGGTAGATCTGGTTGGACATGTCCGACTTGTCTGAGTTTTTATAGGGCGTTTGCATGCAAAAGTCAGGGAATTTATAAAAAAAATATAAACATTGTATCTAAGTTCTTGACAAATCTATGCACTGACGTATAAAAAACGAAAAATAATTAACTTTTGGGAAAGGGGATAATGATGGCTGAGGAAAATAAACAAACCAATCAAGACGATGAAATCATAGATCTCATCGAAATTACCGAAGATGAGGAAGACGAACTGGATGACCTGGAACTTGTCGACCTGGATGAAGATTCAGATGATGATCTGAATGTGGACGACGAACCAGAAATGATTGATCTGGAAGATGAGGTTTCAGACAACAGTTCAGATGATATCGATCAGGAAACAGAAAGCCTGGTTGAATTGGAAGAATCCATTCCAGATGAAACATCTGACGATATCGTTGATTCTAACAATGAATCTGTTGATGTTGAAAAAATGGACGCTGATATTGATGACAATGATGAAGATATGGTTGAAAATGTTGATGACCTGATAGAAGCGTCTGATGATATTGTGGAAGATGCCGACGATCTTGTTGAAGATATTGATGACATGATTGAAAGTGCTGACGATCTGGTTGATGATACCGATGACATGATTGAAAGTGCTGACGATCTGGTTGATGAAACCGATGACATGATTGAAAGTGCTGACGATCTGGTTGATGAAACTGACGACACTGTTGAAAGTGCTGACGATCTGGTTGATGAAACTGACGACACTGTTGAAAATGCTGACGATCTGGTTGATGAAGCAAATGACATGGTTGAAATTGTTGACGATGCCCCTGAAGAATCTGACAATATGACAGAAGTAGATCCATCTCAGGCGCAACAGAGCACTGAAATTGAAATGCCTGCCATTGAAGAATCAACTGATACACCTGAAATCAGTGTTGACGATGATGACGATGATGACGATGACATTATTGAATTAACAACACCGGCACAGGTGCCACCACCAGCTGTTTCTGAAGAAACTTTAAAAGAGACAGTTCGCGAAGTGCTTGAAGAAATGGTGGGTGAACGTTTGGACCAGCTTCTAAGCACGGTTGTCGAATCTGTTGTTTCACAAAAAATTGAAGATCTTCAAAAGGAACTTCTGGCATAGATTTTTTTGCGGATTTTATATTTATCATTCATGACAATAAAAGAGTACATATATGTTAGATAAAAGTTATGAACCCCATGCGGTTGAGAAAAAATGGTCTGAATACTGGGAAAAAAACAAACAGTTTGCTGCCAAAGACACCTCTGATCAACCTTCTTATTCTATCGTAATACCACCACCAAATGTTACCGGTGTTTTACATATGGGACATGCCCTGAATATCACGTTACAAGACATTATGTGTCGTTATCACCGGATGAAAGGCGATAATGTTCTATGGATGCCTGGAACTGATCATGCCGGTATTGCAACACAAAATGTGGTTGAAAAACAATTGGCCAAGGAAGGTCTCAATCGACATCAACTGGGTAGGGAAAAATTTATTCAGCGAGTTTGGGAATGGCGGAAAGAATATGGTGGTGCAATTATCAACCAGCTAAAACGTTTGGGAGCTTCATGTGATTGGAACCGCGAACGTTTTACCATGGATGAGGGCCTATCCAAAGCGGTTCGAAAGGTGTTTGTTGAATTATACAATGATGGCCTTATTTATCAGGGAGATTATATTACCAATTGGTGTCCCCGGTGTCAGACAGCATTGGCGGATCTGGAAGTCGAGCATGAAGAGCTGGATGGCCATTTGTATCATATTCGATATCCATTTGAAGAAAACCCTGATGATGGACTCATTGTCGCAACCACCCGACCGGAAACCATGCTTGGAGATACTGCGGTAGCTGTGCATCCTGATGATGAACGCTATACCACTGTTTCAGAAACTGTTCAATTGCCTTTAACCCAACGTACCATACCGATTATCAAAGATGCTTATGTTGATCGTAGCTTTGGAACCGGTGCCTTAAAAGTGACACCCGCCCATGACCCCAACGATTTTGAAATTGGACAAAGACATGCGCTTCAATCCATCCGTGTCATTGGCGATGATGCTAAAATGACTGACCTGGCTGGTACTTCATATCAGGGCTTAGATCGCTTTGCCTGCCGCAAACATATTATTGCTGATCTGAAAGATTTGGGGCTGATGATTAAAATTGATCCCATAAAGCATGGTGTCGGCCATTGTTACCGATGCAAAACAGTGGTCGAGCCCAATCTATCCAGACAATGGTTTGTCAAAACTGGTCCGCTGGCAGAAAAAGCAATCAAAGCTGTTGAAAATGGGCAAACAAAAATTATTCCTGAAAACTGGACAAAAACCTATTATGAATGGATGTATCATATCAAAGATTGGTGTATTTCTCGCCAAATCTGGTGGGGACATCGCATACCTGCATGGTATTGTCAGGATTGCCAGCATTTAATGGTTAGCCTGGAAGATATGACCCTCTGCACGAAATGTAACAGCAATAATTTAATACAGGAATCTGATGTCCTTGATACCTGGTTCAGTTCGGCTTTGTGGCCTTTTTCGACAATGGGATGGCCTGAACATACACAATTACTAAATACCTTTTATCCAACATCATTGCTTGTATCTGGTTTTGATATCCTGTTTTTTTGGATCGCCCGCATGATGATGATGGGCCTTTGGTTTATGAAGGATGTACCATTTACAGATGTTTATATTCATGCACTGGTTCGGGATGAAGATGGTAAAAAAATGAGCAAGTCCAAAGGCAATGTGATTGATCCATTGGATATTATTCAGCGATATGGTACTGATGCATTCCGCTTTACTTTGGCAGCTTTTGCCGCACAAGGGCGGGATATAAGAATGTCTGAAAAACGTATTGAGGGGTATCGTAATTTTATCAATAAATTATGGAATGCCGCTCGATTTTCTCTGACCCATCTAGAGTCATATGATTCAAAAGATACTGCAGATCAACTATCTCTCCCAGATCAATGGATCTTATCTCGAATAACACGCGTGGCCCAAGAAGTTGAATTACATTTGGATGACTATCGATTTAATGATGCAGCCAATGTTTTGTATCAATTTGTTTGGCATGAATTCTGTGATTGGTATCTGGAATCTATCAAGCCCATTCTATATGGTCGTGAAGGTCATAAACAATCGACATTGGCATGTTTGAACAAAGTACTGTGTGCAAGTTTGGGCATGTTACATCCATTTATTCCATTCATTACTGAAGAAATCCGAAGCAAATTACCGGAACCGCCAGATTCATCTTTGATGTACACAGATTATCCATCACAGATCAGCACAATTAGTACACATTCTGAAAACTTAATGAACTTGATAATGGACATTGTTACTGGAATTCGTAATGTTCGGGGAGAAATGAATATCAGCCCATCATTTTTGTTAGATATTATTATTCACTCACCCAATGCTGAGATTCGACAGGAAATCGTAACTCATAAATATTTGGTTATCACCCTTGCCCGACTCAAACATATCACCATACAAAAACCATCCATTCGCCCCAAATCATCAGCCACTGTTGTTATTGGCGATCATACAATTTATGTTGCTTTGGAAGGTGTTATTGATTTTGAAAAAGAAGCAGACCGCCTGGAAAAGGAAATTAACAAAATTGAAAAAGAACTGTTCGGTGTCAGTAAAAAACTGGCCAATGAGGATTTTTTAAGCAAAGCTCCTAAATCGGTGGTGGCGAAAGTCTCAGAAAAGCATTCGGTCCTGATGGAAAAACAGGATCGCCTGAAAGACAATCTGACAAAGATTCAAAAAATTGGAAATATGTAATCCTTTTGGTTTGGGGGCGTCTCAGCTTGAAATAATACCCCATATTGAATAAAAACTTGGAGGAACGACCATTGGCCATTCATCTTGTATCGCATCCCTTAATTAAACATAAAGTCGGCCTGCTGCGCAGGCATGATATATCTACAAAAAATTTTAGAGAGCTGGCTCAAGAAATAACCAGCCTTCTTACATATGAAGCCACAAAATCACTTGAAACAGAATTAAAAACCATTACATGCTGGTCAGGAGCGGTGCAGGTAGAATGTATTAAAGGAAAAAAAATTACAGTCGTGCCTATTCTTCGTGCAGGCCTTGGCATGATGGATGGTGTTTTACAATTGATTCCATCTGCACGTGTGAGTGTGGTAGGTCTGTATCGAAATGAGGAAACCCTTGAACCTGTCCAATACTATGTAAAACTGGCCGGCCATATGGAAGAAAGAATTGCATTGATTGTCGATCCCATGCTTGCAACCGGCGGCACATTGGTCGCAACAATAGATTTATTAAAACAATCAGGATGCAAAGATATTAAAGGCTTGTTTATTGTTGCTGCGCCTGAGGGAATCAAACGATTGGAAAAGGATCATCCAGATGTCGATATATACCTGGCATCCATAGATGATAAACTCAATGATATCGGTTATATCATTCCTGGATTGGGTGATGCTGGGGATAAAATTTTTGGTACAAGATAGGTTTATCTGATGCATAATTATCAATCAACAATATATAACTTACGTTTTAATGATGCTATTTTAGGCGCACAAATGCTTTTTGTTGCTTTTGGTGCGCTTGTACTGGTTCCTTTGTTAACCGGTCTTGACCCCAATGTGGCCTTATTTACAGCAGGATTGGGCACATTAATATTTCAAGTTATTACAGGCGGGCAAGTGCCTGTTTTTTTAGCATCATCTTTCGCATTTATTGCACCAATCATTTATGGTGTAAAAACCTGGGGAATTCCAGGAACATTATGCGGCCTTGTTGCTGCAGGTTGTTTGTATATTATTTTTAGTTTGATTATTCAGTTGCGAGGTATTCAGGTAATCCAGAGATTATTTCCGCCAGTCGTTACCGGCCCAATGATTATGATTATTGGCTTGATCCTGGCACCTGTGGCTGGCAATATGGCTATGGGTAAAACAGGTGATGGTGCAATTCAACTGATACCATTCAATGTTGCAATGATTATTGCAACAATATCGCTTAGCGTGACTGTATTGGTTTCAATTCGTGGCAAAGGTCTTTTTCGCATGATTCCTATCCTATGTGGTATTTTTGCTGGATATGCCATGAGTCTTTGTTTTGGGATAATTCATTTCTCAAAAATATTTGAAGCACAATGGTTTGAAATTCCAAATTTTGTGTTGCCCCAATGGCATTTTGAAGCTGTCATATATATTCTACCTGTTGCCATTGCCCCGGCCATTGAACACTTTGGTGATATAATTGCCATTGGTTCAATTACTGGAAAAAACTATTTAAAATCACCGGGAATCCATCGAACCCTTATGGGTGATGGTATCGCTACAGGTATTGCATCCATGCTGGGTGGACCGCCAAATACAACCTACTCTGAAGTTACTGGAGCGGTCGCATTGACACGCATATACAATCCAGCAATTATGACATGGGCCGCTATCACTGCAATTATACTATCATTTGTGGGCAAAGTCGGTGCTATTTTGCAGACAATTCCTGTCCCTGTCATGGGTGGAATTATGTTGCTTTTGTTTGGAGCCATTATGGTTGTTGGGATGAAACAACTGATGCAGGTGGGTGAAGAATTAACTGAGCCCCGGAATATGGCAATTATTGCAATCATGATGACAATTGGTATTAGTGGCTTACGTATTTCAGTACACGATTTTTGTATGGAAGGTATTGGGCTTGCAGGAATTATGGGGGTTTTGTTGAATGGGGTGCTCCCCAGAGCGAAACATGGATATCCCCTGGGCATTCTTGTTTATGGCTCCATGATGGGCGACCCTGGTAAGGAAATCAAACGCTATGTTCAAACGACAATTCCAGTTATCACTCCTTTTGCTGTTGAGTATGCGCGAAAAAGTAAAAACAGAATAAATGCACCCGTTCTGGTTCCGGTCAAAGAACATGGCGCGAAAGTCAAAGCGCAAATCCTGATATTAAAACCTGAAATTTCAGAACAAATGGCTTGTGATCTGCTGTACCGGCGCGCGATTAATTTTGTTGATGAACCCGCTGTTGTCTATTCTGATAAAGATAAACATGAAAATAATGGTCTTGATATACAATATTTAGAAAATTTTGAATCTGTCGAAAAGGTTTTTTATACAGCCTTTGCACCCAATATTGTTAATATCATCAATCCTGCAATTTCTCCTGATGAAAAAGCCAAAGAACTGGCATACCTGGCAATTGAAAGTTTGACTCTGGATACATTCTGTATGCATCGCGATGGTATTCGATGTTTAATTGAGGATATCAGTTCGGGTATCAAAACGCCCCTTTCTGAATTCTATGTACGTGAAATTATTAATCGGGCATCAGCAAATAATCTAAATGAAGCACGAATTCTGATTGCTAAACAGAAAAAAATCTATCCATGCTAAAATTTTGATGTCATTTATTGCATTATTCTGATAATAATATCTTATGAATACAAATACAAAGAATACGAACGTTGTATGGTATCGATCTTTGATCAGTCCAAAGGATCGCAATATTATGAATGGTCATAAAAGTGTGAATATTTGGTTCACTGGCTATTCAGGATCTGGAAAATCAACCCTTGCTCATGCACTTGAAAAACACTTGTTTGAGATGAATTGCCGCACATTTGTTTTTGATGGTGATAATGTGCGTCATGGCTTATGCAAAGATTTGGGATTTTCCAATACAGATCGGCGAGAAAATATTCGACGAATTACAGAAATGGTCAAATTGTTCCTTGATGCTGGATTGATTGCATTGACAGCTTTCATTGCACCATTTAACAAAGATCGAGAAATTATTAAATCACGATTGGGTGCACAAAATTATATTGAAGTCTTTTGTGATTGTCCCATTCAAATATGTGAAGAACGTGATGTTAAAGGTATCTATAAAAAAGCACGTCAAGGCTTGATAAAAGATTTTACAGGGATCTCATCACCCTATGAACCACCTCAATCTCCTGATATTGTACTTCAGACTGATAAACAGCCCATTGATGACTGTATTGAACAGATGATGCAGCTATTGAAAAAAAGAAACGTGTTTGATATGTATTGATCAAAAATATGTTTTTATTTTTTTTATTTATTGAAATAAAACATTATTCTTGCCTCACCATTTTATTTATGATAATAAAATTATAATATATTTGTTTAAATCCCTTTTACAGGGCTTGTAAAAAAAAATACAATACACTACTGTTTAGGCATCCTTCATAAGGATAAAGATTCGATAAAGGAGATCAGCATGACAACACGAGTGTCTTCATTGATTATTTGTAATCGGTATCATAATTTTTTGGGTGTGATCCGGTTTTTTGTCTTATCAATTATGTTCGTTTGCATAATGTGGACAATGGATTCAGTTTTATTGACATCGTATCCAACTGCCTGGGCTGAAGAAGAAGCACCTGCTGAGGGAGAAACGCCTCCTGAAGGTGAAGAAGTACAACAGGATTCGGTTCTTGATGTTTTCTTGAAACTTGAGCCTTTTATTGTCAATCTTAAGGGCAATGGCATGAAACGTTACTTGAAAACGACCATTGCGATTGAGGTCGAAGAAAAGAAGGTCAAGGAAGAACTGGAAATGCTAACGCCTAAACTTCGTGATACCATACTGTTTGTTTTGACCAGCAAGTCCTATAATGATTTGTTCTCCAATGAAGGCAAAATCGCGCTCAAGCATGAATTAATTGCGCATATCAATCGTATTTTAAAATCTGGTACAATAAAAGCAATTTATATTACCGATTTTATCATACAATAAATTATCATCAATATCGTACACTTTGCATTTTTATTATTAATACTTTATATGAATATATTTGATATTATCATTATGAATTCAAAAAAATATTCATATCTGGACGATTCTATATAAAGAATTGATAAAATGATAATGGCTGTTAGTCAAAATTGTTTTTTAGAATGGAATTGTAACTCCTTGTTCAATGCATTTCAGCAATTTCAAGAAAAAAGTCTAAAAGAAATTAAAGCACGTCTGGCTGAACAATCAAAACAAAAAGAGCGACTTGATGATAATCTTTATTGTCGTTTTTGTCGAAATCGAATTACATCCACCAGGCATTCAATTCAAATAAATAGCAGTGTGGAACATCAATTTACAAACCCTGAAGGAAACACATTTGAAATCGCCTGTTTTTCCATTGCACCTGGGTGTATTCAGACTGGGGCTTCAACACTTGAGCATACATGGTTCGAAAACTATTCATGGCGATTTTCATTGTGTGCAAAATGTCATCTTCATATGGGATGGTTTTATCAGTCCAGTGATCACAATTTTTATGGATTGATTCGTAAGATGTTAATTCATAACTCATAACGAATGTCATTCAAATGATTGAAACAAATATAAAAAAGAACAAAAAAAAACGTGTATTGATTCTTGAAGATGATGAAATGGTTCGTCTCATTGTTAAGGACTATCTGATTGTTTATGGATTTGAAATACTGGAATCCGCAAATCCATTGGCCGCAATTGATATATTAAAAAAAGAGATGTGTGATGTTGCCATAGTGGATATCAACATTCCTCAAATGCCGGGCGAAGCATTTATTGAAAAAGCCAAAAAAATTAGCCCACATACTAAATTTGTTATTCATACCGGAAAAAATGACTATAAGGTGTCTTCAGAAATGAAAGCCCTGGGTGTTGCCCAGGAAAATGTACTTGAAAAACCGGTTGAAGACATGAAAACTTTTGTCTCTACTATCAACCGGCTGCTTCAGGAATAATTATTTACAGTTTGATAATTCAAAAAAGGAAATCATTATGTCTAAAAATATACTGACAAGACCCGGTGAAATGCTCAAAAATGCAGTCCAATGGATATCTGACCAAAAGAAAAAACAGCCTGATATAAAGATGTCGTCACTGATTGATCAGGCAGGTAGTAAATACGATTTATCCCCCAAAGATCTCGATTTCTTAACCCGAAAACTGGATCAGCCATTATGAAAAAAATCAAGCGGCTTCCAGAATTAATCGCAAACAAAATTGCTGCAGGTGAAGTTGTTGAACGTCCGGTTTCAGTCGTAAAAGAACTTTTGGAAAATGCCATTGATGCCAACAGTACCCGTATCAGAATTGACATTGAAAAAGGTGGCACACAACTCATACGTATATCAGACAATGGCAGCGGTATGCATCGTGATAATGCCTTGCTTTCATTAGAACGTCATGCCACCAGCAAAATTGTTTCAGACGTAGATTTATTTTCAATTAAAACTTTAGGATTTAGAGGTGAAGCACTCCCCAGTATTGCTGCAATTTCTAAAATGGTGATGGTGACTCGTCCTCAAGATTGTGAAATTGGTACAGAAATTCAAGTAGAGGGTGGAAAAGTCATGCAGGTTAATGATGCAGGCGCACCATCAGGGACATTTATTTCGGTCAAGGACCTTTTTTTCAATACCCCAGCACGAAAAAAATATATGAAAAGCAATCGCACTGAAATTGCACACATTATCGACTATCTATCCAATGTGGCCGTCGGTTTTCCATCAATTCATTTCAAACTCTTCCACAATGCAAAAACTGTAAAAAATTGGCCTCAAACAAAAAGACTTTCGGATCGTATTGCCAATGTTATGGGTGATGATCTGTATAAAAAACTCTATCCCATAGAATATAAAAATGATCATGTATCAATTAAAGGCTATGTGGCATCCCCTGAAACCAGCAGAAAATCATCCAGTCATGTTATTTTTGTAAATGACCGCGTTGTGACAGACAGATTTATCCATCATGCTATTTTGGAAGGCTACCGAGGAAAACTCATGAGAGGGCATTACCCGATTGTGGTGCTTTTTTTGACTGTACCTTTTGAAGATGTTGATGTCAACGTTCATCCGGCCAAACTGACTGTCCGGTTTGTGAATCAGGGCAGCATTTATCAGGCGATTGTCCAGGCTGTCCAAAATGGACTCGCAAAGATAAATCGCAACCCATGGAATTCAAAAACTGAAAATCAATCCATACCAGAACCTATCCATCACAATGATAATCAAAATTCACCAAAACATCTTCATCAAAATGATAGTCAAAAAATACCAAAACCAACACACAATGATGGACAAAATGTAAACGTGACCCATAAAAAAAATCCCTATGCATTTCCAGAGTATAAACAAGATCCTAAAAAAAATACGCTCCAGGAAGAATTATTTCTTCCGGCCAATTACACAGATCCGCCAGCATTATTACAATCTAATGAAAATAAAATGAATCATGAAAATCGAATAGATTATGGCAGCTTACAAATCGTTGGACAATTGCAAAAAACATATATTATTTGTGAAAATCATCAGTCCATGATTTTGATTGATCAACATGCAGCCCATGAGCGGGTTGTTTATGAAAGATTGAAAAAGGCTTTATTATCACAAAAGTTGCCTGTTCAACGCTTACTTGTTCCAGAAACGATTGAGCTGACATATAAACAATCATTGATTTTCGAAACAATGATTCAGGACTTGCAAAAAATAGGCTTTGATATAGAGCACTTTGGTCAGAATACATTTGTTATTCAATCTGTGCCAGATATCCTGACCGGAAAAGATATCAAACCTTTAATTCATGAAATCGCAGAAAGTCTTCCTGATATCAAAAATACTGCCCCAATCGAACAAGCCATTGATGAATGTCTTATTTTGATGGCCTGTCATTCAGCTATTCGCGCCGGACAGAAACTGTCTTTGACAGAAATAAATGCACTCTTGAAATCTCTTGATCGTTGTGAATATCCATTGCAATGTCCCCATGGTCGTCCTACCTCTATTCAATGGTATCAGACTGAGATTGAAAAAAAATTCAAACGTATTGTATGATTTATGATATTTTTTTAATAAATTGCAAATTATTGAAAAAATATCATTGATAACTTGTTAAAAATAAGTTATAAATCAAATCAATTTTAAATAGGGTACAACTTTTTTCTAAATTGTTAAGGTACGAAAAAAATTATTAAATCAAGCAAACAATTATTTTTCCCAACCAATTATAAACTTACAATAATCAACGTTGGGTAATTAACAATTATTATATATAGGTTTTATGATCTATATCCAGACAACTGCAATAATAAAATAATTGTGGTTGTAAACCAGGGAAAGGAGTCAGACAGTGAATACGTATTTAAAAATTTATCTCGCTTTTATTATTCAGTTTGTTGTGGCAACCATATTGATTGTCAAATGCATAATTGAGAATGGCGGAAACTTTTTTGTGGGCGGTT
>Ga0272440_1001384_pt1 | contig 19831 bp, 20 predicted proteins | sample SSMMMBAug17_FD_192440 | JGI IMG/M metagenome (GOLD analysis project Ga0272440, IMG submission 192440) | Marine sediment archaeal communities from Little Sippewissett salt marsh, Falmouth, MA, United States - SSM-MMB-Aug17 | ecosystem: Environmental > Aquatic > Marine > Wetlands > Sediment ...
CCGGGCCCCAGGCATAGGCAGAATCCAAAGAGCATGCATTCCCTCTTGAGGAGCTCGCGGAACTCGATTGCCTCATCAATAGGGTAATACCGCCGGTTTGCCAGGTCATCGGCGCCCACGACCTTGTCAGCGTCCAGGAAGCTCTGGATGTCCACCAGGTCGCCGTGGATGCCCAGGGAGAAGGCCAGGGGCAGCCCGTCATAGGTGGAGGCTCCGGTGCCCGGGTTGTAGCCGCTGGTCCCTGTGCTCAGAATCATCCTGAGCAGCATCTCAAAAGGGCCGCGCTTGGTGTAGGCGCTGGTGAGATAGCGAGGGATCATTGATTGCACAACGCGGACAGGTGGAGCGTCCACCCGCTGACCAACGAAGCTATCATCCCAAACCTCTGGGGTGTGAACCCAGTCCAGAGTCAGGTAGTTGTCGGTGGTATCTCTGGCCGTGTAGCGAAGATGACAGGAGCCCTTGAGGCCCTGGCGAGCCCTCAGAACGCAATCATCGATCCTGATGTTTCCGTGGGCGCTCGAGTCGTCGCCCTGGTCGGCCCAGAACTGGCTGGCGTCTTCTACGTCGATTGTGGCGCCGTTGCAGGTCAGGAAGAGAGGCTGATAGGCGACATAGTAGGGCTCCCCCAGGACGTACGCCTCTGGGCGCTTTGCCGTCTCCCCCTGAAGCGTCACGGTGAAGCCGGCGCCGTCGAAGCCAAGGGCATTCAGGACGTGAGAGAAAATACCATCCTTGGTTTCAAACTTCGCCACTCTCGCGTCATCTGCCCCTGAGTAGGTCAGGAACATTGCCACCTTGTCCGGTGCGTTCGGGCCACCTGGTAGGCACCATGCATCCATGTTCTTGTTTGTGGCCGGGTTGGTGCCGTCGGTATCGTACCAGTTGTTTGTGTCGGCAAGCTCGGCGTTGACGGCCTTTGCAAGCTCCAGCGCCGTATAGGAGCCCTTGGCCACCTCGACATCGCAGTAGCATTGATAGGTGCCGTTCACTGCGACTTCGTAAACGCGGAATTTTCGGCCATGCTCGCCCCAGAGGCCGATGTGTTTTCCAAGCTGGCTCTCTGGGAACCTCCCGCCAACCTTCTTCTGAAGGTCTGCCAGGATCGATTCACAGCTCAAGACGTAACGCCCATCAGCGCCACGCCTTGTTATTTCGTCAGTGATACGGCCGGCCCAGACCAGGGACTCCTCTCCGCTGGTCCTCCACCTGGCGTTGAGCTCGTCATAGGTTAACAGGTACATGCAAACCAGCCGGCCCACCCAGCTGAAGGGCTCCTGGCCAACGTGCGGCAGGATATCAGCTGAATCTGCGGCAGGCCTGTGGATGGTTGGAGCGAAGTTGCTGGAGCCGATGGCCGGATAGAGCCCCCTGATGACGCCTGTCAGGCTGGTGGCCCCTGAGCCCGTGAAGCTGTCCACGCTCTGGGCCAGGTGTGCAATCCCGCTGCTCCAAACGCCGGTATTGCTTTTGATGGGGATCGTGGTGGCGTCGGCGTCGATCTGGTCGTTGGGCGTACTGCTGGAGCTCACGCGAAGATGGCGGGCTGACTCCCACTTGGCTGGAGCAAACAGCTTGCCGAAATACCACTTCCCATCCGTGTCCAGGTAGTCGATCAGCTCGATGGAGAGGTTCGAAGCCTCTGCGGTCATGGTGTCCAGGTTGATCCCGGTGTCGGTCTCCTCCGGCGGCACCAGGCAGTTGATGCCAGAGCGAGTGAACGGGGAGCCGTTGGAATAGGCCTGAATCATCCACTTCTCCGGCTTCACCTCAGAGTAAAACGCCGTCTCATCGATGGAGCCGCGCCAGTATCCATTGGCAGCGTCATCCCGGTTGTTTCCGATGGTAATGTAGTCCGTGGAGTAGGCGATGGTCTTTCCGCTGCCGGCGGCAGAGCTCGCGGCAAGGGCTCCATCCAACCAGAGCTTCTGCGTTGTGCCGTCCCAGGTGCAGGAAATGAAGTGCCAGCCAGTGGCAAGGTCCGTGCTGTAGGTCACCGTGGTGCTGGTGGTATCAGTCCACCAGAGAACAAACTCCAGGTGCTTGTTGCTGGAGCCGAGCTGCAAGCAGATTGACCCGTTATAGCTGGGGTGATCGTGGTGGTAGATCTTCGGCCAGCTGCCCGTATTGCCATCGTAGTAAACCCAGGTTGCCAGCGTGAACTGCTGCAGCTGAAAGGCTGGATCGTCAGCAACTGTCAGATAATCGCTGGCTGCGAAGGTGCGAGCGTTCCCAAATTTGCCGGAGGTGTTGACCGCAGGGGAGCCTGTCTGGGCGGCCGTGTGGCCGTGCCCGGTGGCATCAGCAGCAGCATCAGATGCTGAGGCCTCATCCATGCGCCAGAGCGCCACACAATCCCGCTGAATCGGCAGCCGGCCAGGCGGATCAAAGGTGTCGGTATCATCTTCGCCGACGCCGGCGGCCTCCCAGATGATGGGCTCGTGGCCCTCGATCTTGATGGCCAGGCGCTGGCGGGGGCTTGACTGCCGCAGAAGGTCAGCAGCGAGCGTCATTAGACGTACTTATCCAGGGCGAAATCGAAGTTGAAGAGGCCGTTGTAGTTGCTCCGGTGGCGCTCGAAGTACTCAACGAAGGAGCCAACCTCGCCGTCCACCTTCCACTGCGCTGTGAAGAAGTCGCTGGAGGTGTTGGCGGTTCGATCCGGGTAGCAGCGGATGGGCTTGGCCGCGGCGATCACATCATCAAAGAACTGTTCAAGGCTCTCATAGTTGGTCTGGCTGGCCTTGAGCATCTCAGCGGCGGTGAGCAGCCTGTAAGCGTAGCTCCCATCATAGACCGTGGTTCCCGCAATGGCGAAGGCCTTGCCGCTGTTTGCCCTCTTGTAGCGGCTGGTGGACCGGCTTGCCCACCAGGTGCTCAGCGCCGTGGGGTAGTCTGAGAGCTCCTCAGTGGGGCGCCAGACGTAGCGGGGCGGATAGGTAGCAGTGTAGCTCTTGGCGCCGCTCTGCGTCCCTGTGAAGCCCAGGAGGCTCTGGAGCAGGCTATCTGTCCAACCGATGGTGAGAGTTGTTGTGCTTGGGCAGTTGATCGTGATCAGCCCTGTTGAGCCTGAGTAGGTGACTTCAGCATCAGCAAAATTCCCGCCCTCATTGCGGATCTGCGCCTGCATGTGCTCGCAGAGTTGGGCCTCCACCTCTCCGGTGTAGCCAGCGATGTAGTAGTAGCCGGTTGTCAAGGCAATGGCCTGGGCTCCGCCGCCTCCGGTGTCCTCCACGGAGAAGTCCTTGGTGGTGGCGTCAATCGGGAACTGCCCCAGGTATTGCTGATAGGTGATGCTCACTTGATTTCCATCTTGTTGCCGGCGTGGCGTGGCATGTCTTCAGGCTTCAGCTCTTTGGAGCCCTTCGAGGCTGCTTTCTGCGCCTTGCCGTCAGAGGTCAGCTTCACGCTGGCTACTAGCTTCCACTTCATTTTGAGGCCTGGGCGATGTCCAGCTTCATCTGCTTAAAGGTCATGAGAGCTGCTGAACGGTTGGACGGATCGCCGAAGTAGGCGTTGATCACGATGGGCTTGGCGTCCCTGTCTTCGCGGGTTCCGATGGACGGTGAATAGCCTGTACTGCCGGTGCTGCTCTGGCTCATTGGGGCCCGTGCTGCCGATGAAGCCGAACGCCCCACACCGCCTGCGCTCATCCCCAGGCCAGCGCCTCCAGCCACAGCCGCTGTGGCAAAGAATAGGCCGGCGGCCTTCAGATCTGGAATGGAGGTGAACCAGGAGCCGATGTATTTGGCCATATGGAACATGCCCTGAACTGTTGCCTGCTGGGCCACCCCCAGCAGCGTTGCCTTGGTCATCTTGGCCATGGCAACGCCGAAGGATTCTCCTCCCAAGATTGCGGCGTCTGCCGCCTGCCAGAGGCCGCCGGTGAGGTTGGCCAGGCCACCCACGGCCATGTTCTGCATGGTGCTGGCCGTGTCCTTCAGCGTGGTGTTGAGCTTCAGCTGTCCGTCAATGGCCAGCCTGCTGTTCTCGCTGATCTGAAGGATTCCATCGGCGACCTTGCCCCAGTTGCCGCCCTCCTTTGGGGTCAGGGCGTTGAGCAGATCGTTCGCCTCGCCCAGGAACTCCTGATTGAAGGGCTTGGAGGTGTCGCCCATGATCATGTCATAGGCGCTCTGTTGTTTGCCTTTCGGCGCGGTGCTGGAGCTCCTCATCCTCCCGCGTTGGGAGCGGAGCCCCTTGAGCTTTGCGGATGGCGAACCAAACATGGCCGCTTTGTCGGCTTCGCTGGTTTGGTAGCTTCCTGGCCCCTTGAGCCCTGTTCCAACCGTCCCGAGGCCTCCGGCGCCAATCATCATGGCCGCCAGGCGCCCCTCTGGACCTGCTAGGAAGTCGCGCCAGTAGTTAGCGAGCTTGAGCGATGCTTTGGCGGACAGATCTACCATGTCGGCGAACTGGCTCACATGCTGAGTGAAGAAGCCCAGCGCCTGCGTCCCGGTCTGTCCGACGATGCGATCCCAAGCGTTGCCCATCTTGTCCAGGCGCTCGTTCGTGTTCTGGGCGCTGGTATCGAAGTCCTTGTTGAAGCGCTCCGTGATCTTCTTGATCGCGGTGTCCGTCTTCTGGGCGGCCGTGCCCAGCAGGTCCATGTTGAAGACGAGCTCCTTGAAGGCCTTGCTAGAGCCGGTCTTGATTGTGTTGGTGACCTTGTCCAGGCTGGTGCTAAAGCTGGTCTTGTAGACCCTGGTGAGATGGATGGCTGCCCTGGCAACTGCGGCGATTTGCTCTTCGCTCAGCTTGAAATCGCCGGTTGTGAGCCTGGTGCGAGCCCTGGCGAGGTCCAGATCGCCAATGAGGCCACCAGTGGCATTGGAGAGGCGCTCGATCGCACTGGCGTCCTTGCCGATCCAGTCCTCATAATCAAGCGCTGTCTGGATGCCGTCCCTCATGGCGCTGGACAGCTTCTGAATCCCAGCAGAGAGCAGGTTGCCAGCTGCCACCTGCATTGTGGAACTGAGCTTGCTCATCGCGCCGCTGTAGCGGCTGGTGGAGCTCGTTAGCGTCTTGGTCTGGCCGTCCAGCTTCTTGCGCACCAGCTCCAGGTTCTTCTCGTGTCGCTCCTGCTTGCGGATCAGCTTGGCTACGTTCTGGATCTCAGACTTGTAGTTGTCTGCATCCAGGAGCCAGGTGGAGATTTCTTTGCTGTTGGTAATGGTCATCAGCTACGGTCTCTTGACCCGGTAAGCGATGGAGCGGAGGAGCTGCTTGGTGGCCACAAGGGCAGGGAGCACATGGCCAAACTTCTTTGCTTTGCGGATGGCGGTGGACTTGGCCAGCTTCGGCATGGGGCCTTGCTTGCTCTTGCCGGTGAGGATGTGCTGCCTGTATGCCTCGGCCATCCCTTCGCCGATCTTCTCTGCTGCCTCGTTGAGCCTTGAGGCCTGGCCCTTGGTGATGCGGCGGATCTGCTTAACGAAGTAGCGCTGGAGCTTCTTGCGCTCTGGTGCCTTGATGAACCACGGATCACGCTTGTATTTGTGTTTCTGGATGCCGGAAATCTTGGCGTTGGTGTTGGCGTCTCTGCCCTCTGTGCCCTTGTAGTGAACTTCCACCAGCACAGAGTTGACCCTCCCGCGCTCGCGCAGCTTGGCCATCAGCTTGTTCCGGCCTTCGATTTTGACTTTGGTCTTCCAGCTACCCATTTTGCTGCTTCAGGTTCTCGGACTCCCACGCAGCGTGCTCTCGCTCTGCTGTCCTCAGCAGGTCAACCTCTGGCGCTGCCAAGTCGGTGTTGACGTTGCCCAGGGCGCCGCGCTTGTAGTCCTCCACGTCCTCCAGGACGGACAGCACGGCCGGCTTCAGTGCGTAGAATCTGGGGCAAGTCTTGTTCCACGGCGCCACCGTGGCTCCATGAACGTAGTTGACCCGGGCCTTCCCCTCGTACCCTTTGCCGTCTGCCGTTGGTGTCCATGGTGTGCCTGAGCTGCATCCGCAGCCGTAGAGCCGGCGGTGATAGTCATCGCAGGCTTCGCAGTCTAGCGGCCAGGGGATTACTCTGGTGGCTCCTTCTTTTCGTTCGATTGCCCATCCCCAGATTCCTTGCTTGAGCTCCTGGATAAAGGGTGGGGGGCCTCGCTGATGTGCTTGATCATGCGGTAGAGCGCAACGATCTGATCGTCTGGCAGGTTGACCTCATCCAGCCATTTCTCGTCGATGACCTTTCCGAGTTGCCCTAGGTCGGTGGTGCTCGGCGCAGGGGTCTGCACCTCTCGCCCGCCGTCCATAATCGGCCGGTTCTTCACGGAGAGAAGGCCGCAACGCACATACCACTCGGCGCGCTCCATCACGTCGGCGTTTGATGGGATGTGGCGCTTCTGCCTCCTGGTCAGCGGCTGAATCCGCCAGATGGTGGCCTGGGCCATGTCCACCGATAGATGGGAGGGATCGAACATGCTTTCCCAATATTTGCCGATGTGCGACGCCTCGATATCCACAGCGCTGTCTGCGATAAGGCTATCAATGCGGCCGTCGTCTCCGAGTGTGGCAATGACCATGACCACATCGCGGGCTCCGATGATTTCAGCTCCGAGCATGGAAACTCCTTAGAACCAGTGAAAAGAAATTGCGCTTGTTTGGAGATTGTCCACACCAGCGGCCTGCGTGGGTTCAGCGCCGTGTCCCTCTACCGCGATTCCCTGAAGGTTGCCGATTGCAACTGGTGCTGGTTCGCTGTCCATGCAACATCGCGGAAGAGAAACAGCGAAACAGTTTTGTGCCGTGGATCCGAACTGGAAGAGCAACTGTTTATGCTGCTTAGCTGCCCAGTCAGCGTATAGCCCGTAGTCTGAGTCAACGTGGGTCACGAAGGAGAAGGTGGGGAGCACATCAACCAGCTTCCATCCGCCGATTCCGTTGGCGTAGTTCCTGTTCTCGATCATCTCGAAGACCAGGCCGGGGTTAATGTTCCAGTTTCCGCCTGAGAAGAGCTGCGCAGTGGTGGAGCCCCAGTTGCCGAAGTAGAGCCCACCGTGCTCTTTGCCGGCCGGTGCGCTCAGTCCCTCTGCTGCCTCGCCTGGTTCGAGTTGGTCACGCTGGGCGGCGGGGACAACCTGTTTCTGAGCGTATCTCAGATCAAACACAAGTTCCGGCAACTCGCCAAGGCCGATGCCTTCAAGCCCAAAGCCTCCCATTGCCCCTAGATACTGATACTGATCTTCCGCGTTGTGCCCGATGGCCAGAAGGTCCAAATAATCCTGCGTCGCCGACTCGTCGTGGTAGACGGTGTGCGAATTCACAATGGCGTCCCCCTCTGACGGGACCGAAGAGAGAGCCATCTGAAGTGCGTAACTGTCGGTTGTGACAGCGCCGAGCCTGCGCACCTCGCCATTGATCAGGACAGCCATTCCGCGGCTCATCCCATGGGCGGTGCAGTTAATGCTGGTCGCTGTGCTGCCAGCCTCCACCGTGTCCGTCTTCGTTGACGGACTCGCCAGGCCACCAAGAAACGCTGCCAGCAGCGTGGCCTCAGCTGGTGCTGTCGTGTCGGCGGAGCCGCGTCCGGCATAGATGCCCATCTCAAGGTTGCCCTCGTCGAGGCCAAGCAGATGGTGTGGCCTGCCGCCGATGCGCTGCTGCATCACAGCCGAAGGGATCCCGGCTTGCTTCGCGCTGTCCTGGTTCCACCTTGTCACGGCGAATTTTGTAGCCGTACCCGGCGCCCAAGCGGCGTTGCTTGCCGCTGTGTAGGATGTCGAAAGGCTACTCTGGATAAGTGCCCTTAGTTCTCTGATGCGTGCTGGCATTAGCTTTCTACCTCTCGGACCGTGCAGGCAAACTCAAACCTGTTGGTCCAGAATGAACCCTGATTGATGACTTCGTTCCTGACGTACTGCCGATCGAATAAGCCGATCTGCGTGTCGCTTGCCGCGGCACTCGTTCCAACCCAGCTGGCCGGGTCTCGCAGGGTCTTGATGGTGTCCCCGCGGTCTTGAATCACAATCTCCTGCAGGTCGGCCCAGGAGAGATCCACATAGTTAACCTCAAGGATGAAGGTATGGTTGCCCATCCTTGCCCAGAGGTCTTCGAGCTCGCCGGCCCTGCCGCTGCCGTCATAGGCCACAGAAAAGGAGCGGGTCAGGGCGGTGGACTCTGATGGATCGGTGATTTGCGGGTCCATCCTCTGGAAGGACTCCGCGCTCTTCGTGCAGGTTGGGGTGATGCTTTCCATCCGCCAGACGAAGTTCTGGTAAACGCTGAGGAGCTCGTTGGCCATTAGCTGAGCCTGAGCCTCCGCGTTCTACTGGATGGGAAGGCGTCTGAGGCGTCCACTTTGCCGTCCTGGTTGGCATCCCTGGCGGTGATGCTGCAGATCTTGCCCACCTCGTTGTCCGCAGCCTGGCTGAAGCGGTCGAAGAGCACGATCGCCCTATCGCTCGCCTGGTCCATGTAGATGTTTCGCCAGAAGGTGAAGGCAACAGCGCGGCGGAACTGCTCACCGGAGGCCGTGAACACCCTGGCGGCATCCCTGGCGGCAATGTCCGTGAGGACATCCTCGTGGGCCTGGTCCAAAGCCTCTTCCGGGTCTACCTCCGCCGGGATGTACTGATCCGCCCTGGTGTGGGCGGCCCACACATCGACCATGGTTGCCTGGCGTCTGAGGGGATACTTGGTGCATTCAACCCCGGTCCGATACTCAACGCTGTCCACTGTCCAGACGGCGGAGCCGCGCCAGAACAGATCATCAGCGTCATCGGCTGACACCGCGTAGGTGATTCGGCCGCCCTCAACGTCTGAGCCGTTGGCGTGGTCTTCCACCAGCGGCCGCCGGAGGGTGACAGTGGTCCCGGACACCGACTTGACCAGCACCTCCTCGAGCACATCCTTAAGCAGGATTCTGGAGCGGTTTGCTATGCCTGTGGCCGAGGTGACGCTGATTGTCCTGGCGCCCTTGGCTGCGGCGGCAGATAGGGTGGTGTCAATCGTGGATGCAGTCGCGTTGGCAGCGTCCACGATGGTCCCGCCGGCGTCATTGTAAACGCTTACGGTGGGGGTGCCTGTTGGGAGAGCTGCCACATCCACGTGGATGGTGCCGCCCTTCTCATACCCTATCCACTGAGGGGCGCTCATTTGCTGCTGAGCCCCGCGGGAGGAACTTCGCGAACGCGCCACTTGCGCGCCTGGTGGTCAACCCTGATGGCGGGCGCCACATACATCCCCTGGTTGGCAAGGCAGGTCCAGGCATCCTGAAGACTCATCTCGCATTCCGCGGGGCGCTCAATGACGTTGTCCTGCCGGTTGGCCACCACGCCCACGTTGTTGATCTTCAGGTTGTGGCCGTGATTTCCGATCAGGCGCTGCTTGCGGCTGATCTTGGTGGAGCGCTTGAACCTGATGGGTCGATTCGATGGCCTCCACTGGCCGGTGTAGATGACGTTCCCATTGTCATCCAGCTTGGGCTTGCCGTTTTCCATCTCGCAGACGGGCTCAATGGACTGCATCTTGACCCGAGCGTCCTTGATGGAATCCGGCACTGGCCAGCTGTCCGTGAAGGTGTGCAGGTCAAGATCGACATGCAGACCAAAGAGAAGCTCCCCGATCAGATCGCGCTGCTCCTGCAGCATAACCCCGGTCAGGAAGAAGTGGTCTTTGTCCTTCACGAGCTCCTCCAGGCGCTCCTCCAGGGCCAGCTTCATCTTCTCGTAACCGCGGACGGCCATGGCCTGTTGGAAAAGCGGCTGGATGCGCAGATCTTCAACCTGGATAACTTGCTGGGTCTTGGTGCTCATTGGTTTCCTGTTGGTGAAAGGGGTGCTCCCCCTCTTGCGTGCTTCGGCAAGAGGGGGAGCTGTAGAGCCAGGTGGGCTACGCCTACGCGGCGTTGTCCCCCTTGGCGACGAAATAGAAGGTTTCCAGCATCGGCTTCCCGTTGGTGAACTCCGGGAACGGTGCCGCGGTTGCGGCCGCTCCCTGCCGCACGAGCACCTTGGAGGTGCTGTGCTTGTAGCAGGCCTTATAGCCGTTGTCGCTCACCTCGAAATGAACGCTCCTCACGTTGCTGAAGTAGCTCGTGAAGGACAGATCGAAACCGTTGGTAGCGTAGACGCTGCCGGCGGCGCAGGCTGCCGCGCCGATGACGGTGATCACGCCACTCTTGCTCTTCTCCACGACTGGCGCCGGGGAGCTGCTCTTGATTGCGCAGGTTACTGCCATTTTGGTGGCTCCTTTCTACGCCGTGACGTTGATCTGCTTGGCGTGCAGCTTGGGCCGACGGTTCTGGAGAAGCATCGCGGTGGTGTGGGCGTACTCGTCGCCGTCACCCACGCGCCCCTGCCAATCCGACTGAAACGAGCGATGAACCCGCAGGTTCCAGATGCCAGGACGGGTGTCCAGGTAGGCCACAGTGGTGGTGGAGAACCCAGGCACGCGCTTGATGGGCGCTCCCTGGAATGACAGATCGTCCATGTTGTAACCGACATCCAGCGGCGTACCGTCGCTGGACAGGTTCACGCGAACGCTGTTGTTCGAGCTGCCAACCACGCCGGGGAGCCGGCTGTAGTTGGTGGCCTGGTTGGGGGCCATGATGATGACGCCGGGAATGCCGCCCTTGTTGGTCCCGTTTTGTGTCTCCACCGTGTCCTCCATGCTGGCCAGGCTCTGGGTGGTGCTCACGTCAGTCTCCGTGGAGCTGAAGTAAGCGGGGGAAGCTGCGCGGCTGACGCCGGCATAGGTGGTGGTCTCGTCGATGCTGACCAGGATGCCGCTGTAGGTGGCACCCATGAAGGTCTGGTTGATGAGGTTGAACAGATCCAGCTGCGCCAGCTCAATCTCCGCCTCGATGGCATCGAAGAACATGGCCGGATCCTGCAACGCATCAGCCAGGTGGCCTGTCCACTCCGTCATGACACGGAAGTAGGTGGGCGCCACCTGGGCGTCAACGTAGGCCTGGTTGCCAGCGGGCGAAGTCGGATCGCCCTCGGTGAAAACCTCGGCGGTCTGACCGGTGGTGTGGACCTTCCAGCCCACGGAAGTCCCGCCCCCTGTAGGGGACTGGGGGAAGACGGGCATCCCCGACTTGTCGGTGATACCCAGGAACGTGTACCGATACACCTCGTCGATGAACGAGGGCTCGAACACATCGTCAATCGCCTTGGCGGCGGTGGTGGTGGTTGCTCCCACTTGTTAGCTCCGTTTCTCGAGCTCTTTCATCCTGGCGGCGATGGCCTTCCCGCGCTCACCCTTGCCCCTTGGCAAGGACTTGTAGTCGGGAGGATCGCTTGTGCGAGAGCTGGAACCAGCGCCCACACGCGATCCTGAGCCTGAGCCCCCGGATGGCTCGATCAAATTGGGGTTGTCATCCAGGATGCCTTTCAGGTGTTTCTCAACCGTCAGGCCGTGAGCCACTTCCCCGTTCTTGGTCACCACCAGCCGGCCATCCTCGTCAAAGGACAGATCCGGCGCCACCAGCCGCTCAACCTGCCAGGCGTTGACCACTCGCCGGCCCGCCTTTGCCTCCGCCTGGATTGCGGTGTGAATCGCATCCTGGCGCACGCGCTGGCGCTCCGACTTCTGCATGGCGGAGAGCTGCTGCTTGAGCTGCTCGTTTTCTGCCTGCAGGGTCTTCGTGGTTCGCTCGAAGCGCTTGGCCTCGGATTCGCCCTCTCGCATCTTGTCCGCAATGGCCTGCAGCTCTTCCTCTGAGCTGACGCCAAGCGTGTTGAACACGTTGGAGAGCGCTTCCTGTTGTGCCCTGCTGCGCGCTTGATTGAGCCTTCCTGACAGCTGCTCTGGTGAAAGTATGATTCCCTTGTCCTGGGGTGGATCACCCGCTGATTCGGGGTCAGCGTTGCCCCCTCCAGCTCCGGGCGCTGGATCGGCCCCTCCGCTACCGTCTTCTGGTCCAAAGAAGAAGAACGAGCGCGAATTGAAAAATCGAAGTTTCATCGGCTAACCTTGTTTTTTGTTATCGAAGAAGAGCGGCGCCCTGCCTTTGCGGCGCCGATGTTTCGCTTTGATGAAGTCCCTGCGCTCCTCGCGGGCCTCGTTTCCAAATTCGGGTCTCTCGTGGATTACTTCGCCCGTGTGGATATCTGCCGCCGGGCCCATCTCTTCGCCTGTTTCCGGGTTGGTCTCCACGGCCTCCACGCCCTTCACCCTGATGCGCTCGCTCAGATCGTTGACCCCACCCCAGTCGCAATAGCGCCACCGGCTCTTGGTCCCTCCGGTACACATCGACGTGTGAACAGTGACCTCAGCACAGGTTGAACACTCTGCCTCGATGGTCTCGGTGGTGGACTCAACCAGCAGCTCCTTCCACATGCCGCATCCGCTGCACTGAAAATCCTTCAGGACCATGCGATCTCCTGGACCATGGTGGCCTGTTGCTCCGTGAGCACCTGTTGCCAGGCGGTATCAGGCTTCGGGAATCCGCCGCGAAGCCTCCGGCGCTCTTCGTGGTAGCGCGGCCGGTGGCCGGTAATCTTCCGCATCCCCACCTGTGCATTCCCTCCGATGTGGTGATGAATCTTTGCCTCAAAGTGCAGGGCGTCGGCGTCAAACGGCAGGCCAAGGGCGCTGCAGATCTGGTAGAGCTCCACCTCTGGCAGCTCCAGGAACTGGTCCAGATCGACACCTATGCCCGGGATGCAACGCTCTGCCCTCCAGCTGTCGATGTGCTGATAGGTTGAGCGGTAGAGCTCGGCGGCCTCGGTCAACTCTTCTTCGGTCGGGTTGACCTCCGCCAGGACCAGATCGCGATCTTCTCGCTTCATCTTTTTGAGGTGGCAGTAGCTGACGCACCAGCCGCGGACATCGCGCCGAATCGTGACAGCGACATCCGGGAGGCCGAAGCGGTCAAAGTGTTTTGGGTGCTTGTCGCCTGAAACCAGCACGCTGGCCCCAAGCACATCTGAAAGACGCTCCCACCAGTTGACCTGGTCCAGCCTGAGCCCCATCAGGGCTGCATTCAGGTGGCATTCCGCCGGCGGAACATCCTGCATCCAGCAGCGGCACTTATTCGGGCCATCAATGATCCAGTGACTCTCGCCGATGTACTCCACGCCGGGGAGGCCACCGAAGATGCAGCCGAGCATGGTTGAGCCGCAGTAGCTGGAGCCCAGCAGGCCGATCAGCCGCATCAGTAGTCCCCCCAGCAGGCCCAGCAGGTCTTGCATGGCTCTGGAAGAGGCCGGTCTCCGGTCATGGCCAGGCGCAGATCGGTCAGCTTGGCCGAATGCCAGGCGCCGGCGCCCCAGATGACGTTGCCAGTTTTGAGGCTCGGCGGAACCACTCGGCGGCATCCGGTGACGCCTGCCCTTGGGTCAACCCCAATCATTTTGAAGGGGCTCAAGCACGCCCGGGGCGGTGAAGAGCTCGGGAGCAAACGCGGCCACACGATGACCTTTTCGGCTCCTGGGCACTGCTTTAGCTTTTCGAGTGCTCCGCGGACTTCGGGGGTGCTTCTGAGCACGTTGCTCTGGAACCACTCATCTGCGCCGCCGTGAGGGAGCAGGTTGAGCAGGTTGACGAATCGGACGCCAAGATCGGAGGCAAGCTGCAGATATTCCTGCGCGCGCTCCAGGTTCTCCACTGTCAGCACGAAGGAGGCGCCAACGTTGTAGCCGGCATCCTTTGCGGCGCCGATGCCCAGTAGGACGCGGTCCCAGGTCTTCACGCCGCTGGCCGCCTCGTGCTCCAGCTGGTCCGCGGCGTTCAGGGAAACAGAGAGATAGCTCAGTCCCTCCGGGAGCTCGTGCAGCCGGTGGGCCAGCAGGGCGCCGTTGGTGATGAGACCAACGGCCTTGTCGCGGTCCAGTGACTCGCCAATGATCCGCCCTATCTCCGGGTGCAACAGGGGTTCGCCGAATCCCGCAAGGCAGATGCCCTTGATGGTCGGCCACTGGGTCAGAACTCGCTGGACGAGGGCTGGAGCAATGTGCTTCTGCTCGCCATGCTCCGTCTTGGTGCGGAGGCAGAACGGGCAGGCATGGTTGCAGTGGTCAGTGACATAGACAACCAGCTCTTCTGGGCCCTCGGAGACCGACGATAGCACACGCTGGGCGGCCTGATCGCGGCAGGAGGCATCAAGCTCCCCGTCTGGTAGTTCATCGCCTGAGAGCCCGGCTAGGGCGCCGAGAGCTGCAGCCAGATGTAGCTCACTGCCCTCTGAGGCCTTCTTCAGCAGGCGCTTCGGGTAGGGCGCTACCCAGTTGAGCCAGGGGTAGGCGCGCATCTTCTGCGTGAGCCGCTTCCACCGGCGGTAGGCCATCTCCCGGGTCTGAAGGCTGAAGTGCTCACCAAGACAGGCCCCCTGCCGGTGCGGCTTTGGGGCCGTGTAGACCTCGTGCCCGTCTGCGCGCATGTCGCGGATCTGCGTCATCTCGCAGGAGCCTGAATCGCTCGAGAAGGGGTAAGCCTTCATGATGGCGTGATCGTAGATTTTGACGCCCAGGATCGGCATCTCCTCCGCGTCACCCCAGAGCCAGCCGCAGCAGATCGGCTCCTCGTGCTGCTGCTTCATGCTCCAGAGGGTGGATATTGCGCCCTCGCTCAGCAGCATGTCCGCATCCACCTGGACAAAATACGGGGTCTCGCAGTGGTCCAGCATCATCTGGAAGGCGCGATCCATCGGCGTGATTCCGGTGACCACCGTCAGGCGGAATTCACAATCCTGGGCCTCCAGCAGTCTTCGGCACTGCGCTGTGGACGGCTCCCCGGAGGTGATCAGGAAAACAGTCAGCTTGTCAGAGAGATCAAGCATTCTTCCCATGCTTGGGCCTTGATGGCCCAAGAGTTTTCAAGCGCAATGGCGCGGGCGCCGCTTGTCAGCGATGGCCAGTCCGTGGTTCTCCACATGCTTCGGAGGCGGTCAATTGCCGCTGCAATGTCTCCCGCGGTTCTTTCAGTGAGGAGCCCGCCGCTTCCGTCAGCGAGCATTTTCGGCGCCAGGCCCACCCTGGTTGAGATTGCCGGCCTGCAACAGGCCATGGCCTCCAGTAGTGGGTTCGGGGTGCCCTCCACCTCACTGGCGCAGACGTAGCAGCTGATCTTCTTGTACCAGGCCGGCATCTGGTCGTGGGGAACTCCACCTCCACCAGCCGCGTCCAGAATCTCCAGAGGAACCCCTGTTACCTCGCAGGCCTTCCTGATAAGGCCGAGCCCCTTCAGGTCTTCGATGTCGAACTGACTGCTGGTGCCACTGTTGCCGCACCAGCCCACGGTGAATTCCTCTGGAAACTGCTGAGGGGCGAACAGATCGGTATCAACGCCATCTTCCAGCAGGAGCCAGCCCTGGCAACCAAATAGCGCTTCCAGCTGCTCGCCGATCTCATGGTTGGCCACGCCAACAGCATCCACCATTCCCAGCACGTGCTCCATCCGCTCACGCTCGAGCTCGTTCCGTGCCCAGCTGAAGCCATCGTAGACACAGCAAAGAGTCTTCTTGGCCCTGACGCGGCCTTGCAGGCGGAGGATCGAGGGCCACCAGTAGGCCACCAGCACATCGCAGGACTCATCCTCAATGGTGCCCAGGGGGGCGATCTGGTGCTGCCCGCTGCAGCGCTTGGCGATCTGCTTGGCGATGTTGTCAAACGCCCAGCCTGGCTGATCGATGGCGTGCAGGATGCGTGGGCCTTCGCCGCTCCAGGTGACTTCGCCTGGCTCTGGCTGCTGCTCGCCCTCGGAGGTCTCGATAGTGGCGGCAACGCGGCGCCGGATCTTGGTAGAGCGGTCTACCCAGGCATCTTTCGCCCATGCTGCTGATCCGAACGCCTGCCAGTTCTCGCCATCGAAGGAGAGCTCCTCGGCCTTGAGCGCCCGCCGGTCGTATGCTGTGACGCCCCAGCGCACCCAGTCTGCTCTGACCAGGTCTCCATCTTCGGCGGCGGACCAGCTGAGCGGACCAGCCTGGGGGGTAGGCGCGTGAACGGCGCCCTGCTTCGCGATGGCTTGGCGGGCCAGGGCCAGCAGCATCCCGGGCGCCCAAATGGCATCTCCGGGGAGCATCACCAGCGCATCGGATGAGCTGGAAAGGAACTCGCTGGTGGCCTCGTTCAGGGCTTCCAACTGGTCCAGATCGGCTACGCTGAAGGACAGGCCCACGCTGTCGCCGCTCTCCATCCCGGCCAGGACCTCGCGCATGATGCAGGCGGAGGTGTGCGGGTCAACGCCGCAGCGGTCGGTAATGATTGCCAGGCTAAGCCTCATCTAGCTCTCCTTCGGCGTCCTGGTCTCCATCTCCCTTGTCGTCGTTCGCGCCTTTGGCGGCGAGCTCGGCCGCTGTTTGAAGCTCTGCCTCTGCCCTGGCTAGAACGTCTGCAGACATGCCCTGATCGCTCAGGAACGACATCACCACAGGTTTAACCATCATCACCAGCAGCTGGGAGCTGATGACCCCTGTGGTTGAGAGCTGGTTGATCACGTTGATGGCGGCCAGGATGGCCGTCCTGTAGAAGCTCCTGGAGTAGGTGGCCTTCGGCGGCTTCGCTTTGCGAGCTGCTGCAATGTCGCCGTTGATCTGATCGTCGAATTCCTGGATTGCGCTCAGCCACTGAGCCATCTGGCTGAGATGGGCTCGGAGCTCCTCAACCAGGGCATCAGCGGCGCGGCGCTCGATGCTGCGCTCCTGCATCCCGCGGCCAACGCCGGCGCTCATTCGCCCATAGAGGTACTTGTCCTTGATACGGTCCCACCGGCGGTCCATGGGGGCCTGATCTGGGCTGATGAAGCTTGGGGCGGGGATGCCCTGGCCAGCTGGATAGCCGAACGCTTTGGTGGGGCCGATATCGATCGGGGCGCCGGCCTCGCCCTCCATCTCAGGCACGGCAAGAACGGGGAACGAGTAGAGCCGCTCGGCGGTCCAGTTCTCAGAGACCTCGTTCAGCAGGTGCTGGTCAAGGTCGAGCTGGGAGGCGAAGGGGCTCTCGCAGTCCATGGTGGACGGGCTTCCGGCCTTGGTGAAGAACAGGTCACGGATCGGAACGTAGTCATAGCCGTGCTCGCCTTCATCCTCCTTCTTCCACTCGTTGGAGCGCTTGCCTGGCCGGCGCCACAGTTCCCACTTTTTCCGGTCCCACACGCGATATTGGAACTTTTCTGCTTTCGCATCGTTCGGCTTGAGCTGCTCTCCTGGCGCTCGCTCGTCCGGCAGGTCTTCCTGGATGACCACCCACAGATACCTGCCATGCTCATCTTTTGCCCAGTTGATGAGCCGCAGCGGGGTCACCATCTGCCAATACTTGCGGATCCCCATCCTCTCCTGGTGATATCTGGAGGGCGGCACCTCTCCGGCCGCTGTCCCATCGGTCAAGACGTGCATCCGCCCGAAGCAGAAGCCAAGGCACACCAGCAGCCTCATGAAGGCGTCAACGTCTGTGCCGGCGTCATCAACATCAGACCAGAAGGCCTGCCAGTCTGCGGAGGATTCTGAGCGCTCTGGACGTGTGCGCAGGAGGTCGGCGGCGACCTCGTTGATGATAGGGGCGAACAGCGGGAAGTGGAACACGTGGGCGCAACGCTCAGCGAAGTCTCCCTCTCGCTCTGTCTCGTGCTTCCAGAGGTAGCTTCCCCATGGGACAGTTTCCTGGGCCGGTGTGCGTGATATTTCTCGGTCTGGATCGGGATCGGTGTCAGAGATGCGCTCATCAACCCTGAACTTGACGTTTCCGATCGAGCGCCCCGGGTTAATGATGTGCCGGCCCCCGCGCAGGAAGTCGAAAGCCATCATCCAGCGCTGGGAACACACCCTGAATTCAGGGTGAAGCGCTGAATAGTCGATCTTCTGCTTCTTCTCTACTGCCATCAGGCGGCCTTCTTCCAGCGCTGCTTTTTCTTAAATCTCATCGCGGGCTCAAAGTAGCTGATCGGATATCTCGCTGAATCCACGGGGTCGGGGCGGATTGATTTGTCAAATCCGTCGCCGTCCTTGTTCCAAAGCACTGTCTCGATGTTCTCCACCAGGTGGGCACACTGCGGCATCGCAGCGAACCAGCTGGGCTCTCCTTCTACCGGATCAAGCTTCGCCAACCAGTCTTCAATGCTGTGGCGAACATATGGATTCTTTGGACCATGAACGACGTAAAAGCCTTCGCCTCGGAGTAGCGCTGAAGAGCTCTTGGGGTTGTTGAGCTTGTTGTATCGGCTCGAAAAATCCGGAACAATCAGAACCTCGCGCGCCTTGTACCCGCGTTCCTTCAGGCGCTGGCCGAGATGGCCGCAATGGCCCTTGGCTGCGATGAAATCGACTGCAACCCACCTGTTTGGGAACCCCGGCTCTGCGGGCTCGAAAACCTTGTAGATGGTGCAGTAGTTGGGAACGGCACCGTTTGGGTCAATCCCTGCAATGAACTGCCAGTTGTAGCCGCGCACGCCGCGGAGCTTGGATGTTGCAACCTTGTTGGTGATGTCGGCAACGCTATGGTGCCAGCCTTCCAGGCGGTAGTGGGTTCCAAGGGCTGCGGTGTGTACGTCGCGATCGAAGACTCCGAAGACGGGCTTATCCTGGAGGGCCTCGGCCTGCTCCGCAATGCGTTCCCAGCTAGCGTCAATCTCAACCTCCGCCACTGCCTTGGCCGTGCGGCGCTTCGACATATTGAAGGCGCGGTGGTCAATGAAGCAGTTGGAATAGGAGTTGAAGACGATCTGAACAGCGGCTGGCTCTGCGCCGCGCTGGCGCGCTTCTTCGATTTCCTCGGCCCAGGCCTTGTGACGTTCCCAGCAGTCCCCCAGCTTAGGCGTGAGCTGGAAGAAGATCTGTGGGCCAAGGTCTCCAGCGAGGCGCAAGCTCGGGATGAGGATGTCAACAGCCTCCGTGGTGACATCCTGTCCCTCATCCACCATGGCCCAGCCACCACCCCATGAGCGGAGGCGGTGTGGCTTGTGGGCGCTGATGAGCTGAAGAACAACACCGTGAATGAAGTGGAGCTCGCCCTTGCTTTCCTTGACGCCTCGGAGGCCTGGACGGATCCAGCCGGTCTCAACGAAGAAATCAAGCAGCTTGCCCCACATCTCCCGCTGCTGAACGGGGCCTGGGACAACGATTCTGCCGCGCTCAAGTGGTCTCTCACAGATGTTCCGGCAGGCCTTGAGGACTCCGCCCTCTGACTTGCCACTACCGCGGCCGCCGGCGCCTTCGATGATTTCACCGTCTGCTTCAACGAACTCGAATTGCTCAGAAGAGCAGGGGACGTAAAGAATGCTTTCCGCTGGGCCTGACTGCCGCTGCTTCCACGTGTCCCAGCGCCCCCCGTAGACCCTGGAATGCTTGCCGGTCCAGTACAGATCGCCATCATCGTCACGATCCACAACCCAGAATTGACAAGCAATGTCATGATATCTTTGATCCTGCCTTTGGCTTCTTTCGACTGCTGCGAGTCTGCCTTTTAGCCCCAGCGCCATGCTTGTCGGCCGTGTTCCTCTGGTCCTGCCACTTCTCTACGGCCTCCATCCTTGCCTCGAACTGGCTCACATCAACGTGAGCTTGAGCGGCCTTCGCACCCTGGCTGAGCGAGCGGAGCCGAGCCAGGTTAGTGTCAGTCGGGCTCTCATAGGCATCCTTGGCGGCCTGGGCGAGCATCTCTGACCACCAGGTGGCCGTGCCGTCGAACTTGCGATAGGCCTTCCCCTTGCCAAAGGAGGCCTTGTCAGCATCGGCGAGCAGCTCGGCGCGGGCGCCGGATGCAATGCTGTGGGCAAGCCGTGTATCAGTGAAGCTTCTGGTGTGCCGTTTGCCATCGAGGGTGATAACCGTGACCTGAAGACCGTTGGACCCTTTCGGGGTCGGCCCGCTCACGCGCTTGAACGGTCCAGGTGGGAGCGGTTTCATTTGCTGGCGCTGCTAATTGCTCGAAGGAGAGTCAAAAAATCCATTTTTCGATGC
>Ga0272440_1001385_pt1 | contig 19826 bp, 32 predicted proteins | sample SSMMMBAug17_FD_192440 | JGI IMG/M metagenome (GOLD analysis project Ga0272440, IMG submission 192440) | Marine sediment archaeal communities from Little Sippewissett salt marsh, Falmouth, MA, United States - SSM-MMB-Aug17 | ecosystem: Environmental > Aquatic > Marine > Wetlands > Sediment ...
TTCTATGATCGACTCGCACGACTACGCCGAAGAGCAGCGCGAGGAAATTGCCCTGGAAGTGGCACACCAGCTCGAAGCGGACGGGTACACCGTAACGAACAAGCCGGAGGGGGAACCCGGCTTGAGCGCGCAACACTTCGGAACCGTCGTATCGACAGATGGTATCCGCGAAACATCCTTTCGGCGCATTATGACTTGCGCCGGCTGGCGCGAGACTTGGCAGCACAACATGGCGGCGCAGAATTGGAGCGCCGATTGACATGACCGAAAAAGAATGGGAAGAGGCATGGGGCCCGTTTGCCGACCCCGAATGCAGGGACGAGCAGGAGCTTCTATGGCTTTTGATGGATTGCAAAGTAATGCGAGACCTTTGGTTGTGGGCTGACGCCGACTAGCACGCACTAGGAGGAACTTGATTATGACTGAAACCCTATATGAGCTTGCCGTGGAACTTCTGACAGATCCCAAGGGTATCTCAGGAGAGGCTTGGGAGCTTCTCTACTCGCTACTGGAGAATAGTGACATGCACAGGGATTTTGTGCGGCAGATTACAGGTGACGAGGGCCGAATCTGGCTCCCGCATAACCATACCCTCTGAGTAAACGCCCCGGGCACGGAGGGCCCGGCCTGCTTCCTGCCGTCCAGGAGACAGGCCCGGCTTTCCGAGTTTCCTGCACACCAGAGAAGAGGCAACCATGAGCGAGGACTATCACGCCAAAGCGGCCGAGTACGCCGCGGACACTGTGCGGAATTTCGAGGACGAAATTCTGGAGCAATTGATCGACGCCGGTGAAGCGAGCGACGACTTGCTGAACGACTACCCCAACGGGGACGCTTGGCACTACGAAAACCACGTCAACAAGTGGTACAACTTGTCAGACGCCGCCGAGTTGCTGCGCCAGCTTGACGAGTACGAGGAAACGGATTCCGGCTTGTGGGAAGGGCAGCAGCCGGCGGAGGCAATCGGCACCTGCGCCGCGTCCACCTTCGGCAATGCCGTCGGCGATCAATGGCGGGAGTTGATCGAAAAAATCAATGAAGATGCGCATGAGATTGTGAGGGACTTCGACCTTCGTATCGACGACGCCGAGGAGGACGAAGACGAAGCGGACCCCGACGCGGATACCCTCCGCGAAGAGCGGCACGAAGCGTTGACTGCCCTCATCAAGCAGGTAGCCGATGCAGCCGACCCACCGGCCATAGTCGCCGACCCACCGGCCAACGTTACCGATCCGCCTAGCCTGCTGGAGGCTGCCGAACTGGCCATAGCGACAATCGAGCGATTGGACAAACACGGCAGCGCGTGCGGCACGCTTGACGTTCTTCGCGTTGCAATCGCCAACGCTGGGGGCGGGTAGCGAGCACCCCGGGCAAGGCGGCCCGGCTCGCCCCTCTGGACGGCAGGGGGGGGCGGGCCCGGCCGTCTGGCAATACCGAGAAGTAAGCAACTAAGAGGAGGCAATCATGAGAGACAAGGCATTAGCAGAAGCGTCGATCTATTGGGGCAAGGATAGGACAGGCCAAGAGAAATGGATAGCGAGGATTCGTTTCAGTAACGGGGAAGAGGTTATTGAGCCGTGGCTTCATACCTCGCCGAAAGACGTTTCGTATCTCGCCGAAGCAGTCTCGACCCTCGCGTGGATATACGGCTTTTGCGTTGACCCCGATGCGGTCGCGGTCGAGAAGCGCGATGGCGGAATCGGCATCTGGAAGAGGCCAACCGAGTAGGGGCGCGTAAACGCTCTAGCAACACTGAGAAGTAGGCAACCGAGAAGAGGCAACCATGAGAAAACCGAAGAACCGAGAAGAGTGGTTGACGGAGTGCATTGCTAAAGTGCGCCCCATGTTCGAGGACCAGGGGCGACCGATTCCCGAGAAGGTCCGCGCGTCTTGTTCTTGGCCGAGTCAAGGCGGATTGGCCCAAAAGCAAAAGCGGATCGGCGAAGCCTGGTCATCGAAGTGCAGCGGAGACGGCACGTTCGAGGTATTTATCTCCCCCGTGCTCATGGAGTCGGCCGAAGTCGCGGCCGTGCTCGTGCATGAGCTTGTGCATTGTGCCGTTGGCCTGAAGTGCGGGCATAACGGGCCGTTTCGTAAGCTCGCGCTGGCCGTGGGGCTCGAAGGGAAGATGACCGCGACCACGGCCGGCGAAGAACTTGCCGGCCGGCTGGAGCGGATCGTAGCGAAGCTCGGCGAGTATCCGCATTCCAAGCTCAAGCACTCCAACGCGCCGAAGAAGCAATCGACCCGGATGAAGAAGGTCGAGTGTGACAACTGCGGGTGTATTGTCAGAATGACTCGCAAGTGGTTGGAAGAAGTGGGCTGCCCGACCTGCGCATGCGGCGGCGCCATGAAAGAAGAGGAGGGAGACGACTAGCCCCCCCGTCTCTTTCTCTTTTCCTCCCCTCTTTTCGCTGGGAATTTGCCGTGATGTTTTTGTTGACCGATCAGGAGGTAATATGCGCACTCAGGGAAGGGCGCCGCCGCACGGACGGCTTGCTAGAGATTGACCTGCCGGCCGCCCGCCTGGCGGAAGCCGGCCCCCGGCCCATTGTTTTGACGTTCGCAACGGGTTCGCGCGTTGCGTCGTGTGGATCGGCAAGCGCCCGCTTGTCGGACTTGCAATTCCGGCTACTGGAATACGTTTACACGCATCCCGCCGCGGGCACGGAAGAGCTAGCAGATGCCATCTGGCAGCGCCGTAAAGTAAGCGACGGATCAATCCGCGCTGCCTTGTCTAAGATCAATGCCCGCCTCCTGGTTGCCGGGTTTCCAGTCGAATTATCGGCCCACCGAGGTCGCGTTTCTCTCGTAAAAATAGGCTGATTTCATTTGCACCAAAAGCGGTGCGCTGCGCACCCACCCTCGAAGCATACTTGGGGTATCGCTTCTTTCGGGTGAGCAAATGACAGCCATGAAACTTCTGACCATCTCACAGGCAGCCGAGATTCTAGGCGTAGCCGAACACGCCGTCATCTCATTGTTACGACAAGGGCAACTCACCTACATTGACGTGAGTGTCACGCAAAATAGTAAGCGGCCCCGCAAGCGAATCAGGGAAGCCGACCTTCTTGCGTTCATTGAATCTCGCCGCGTCACGCCGCCTGCTCGGCACGCTCCCCGATCACGTATGCAGCAACGCCGCGCTGCGCTGGGGGTGGAGTGATGGATCGCCAAATCTACCTGATAATCGGCGACGATCGTATCTACCTCGGCAGGGCGCACGAGATTATCGACCCGACCGACCGCGACTTCTTCCCACCGGAACATGCGCTTCGGCAGGCGCTACGGGACGCCGTTACCGACTTGGTGTTCTTCGGGGGCAATGAAACTGAAGTCGCCACTCTGAAAATCGAATTGAAGTGAGGCGAGCAATGGAAGTCGAGATCATCACAGTATCCAGAAAACCCGTCAAGACGCTCGTGGATGCCGGGTGTACGGTTCGCGGACAGAAACTCTATTTCGAGTCCACTGGAGACGCGGCGTGCGATCGCGCGACTTTGCAGTGCCTTGATAGGGTTGTGGAATCTCAGTGTTGGGGAGGCCAATAATGGCATTCAATCTTGCATCTGTGTCTTGCGGTACTCGACTTCGTGCCCCGCGCATCGTGCTGTTGGGCGTCGAGAAGATCGGCAAATCGACTTTCGCAGCCGGCTTTGACTCGCCTATCTTCATTCCGGTCAGGGGTGAAGAGGGGATCGACGATCTTGCCGTGCCTCAATTCCCGGCCTCTTGCACATACGGCGATGTCCTGCAATGCTTCACGTCGCTGTACTCCGAGCAGCATTCGCACCAGACCGTCGTGATTGACTCCGCGTCCGCGCTGGAGCCCCTGGTCTGGGCCGACACCTGCTTGAAAAATGACAACGCCAAGTCGATCGAGAAGGTCGGCGGCGGGTACGGCAAGGGGTACACAGAGGCGCTGTCCAGTTGGCGGACGATTACCGAAGCACTCGACGCGCTTCGCTCCGAGCGAAACATGGCGTCTATCATCATCGGGCACGTCAAGGTCAAACGCTTCGATGATCCTGCCGGCGACTCTTATGACCAGTATCAATTCGATGTTCACGACAAGGCCGCCAATCTGTTGTACCGATGGGCCGATGTGATTTTGTTTGCGAACACAAAAGTCGTCGTTCGCAAGGAAGACGTGGGCTTTAACAAGAAGCATGCCCGCGGCATCGACGCGACAGATGGGGCCCGCTTTCTCTACACGCAGAAGCGGCCCGCTCATCCCGGCGGCGGACGCGGGGCTTATGGCCGACTGCCCTACGAGCTTCCGCTCGACTACGCCGCGTTCACAGCGGCCGTAGCTGCCGTTGCCGCGGTGAGCTAATGAACTTTCCCGACATTCCTTCGAGGGGCACCCAATGAGTGAAGAGAGAATGATTGCCGGCAAGATCAAGCCGCAGTGTCCGCGGATGCCAAGCAAGGACGAGGATCTGGTTGGCAAGGTCTGCGTCTGCTCTACCGGTCGTCCGGCCGTCGTGACGCACCAAGGTTTCCTGGAAGTCGAGCGTGGCGATGGCACGGCAGTCATCTCGGCCTGGATGGGCCTCGGCCTCGACGGCAAAGGCACCTGGGCTTCCACGCGGCCCTGCATCATCGCCGAATCGGGAGCGGAGTTCCATGATCGGCTGTTCGACCGCTTTGGTGGCAAGACGCCTTTTAGCGGCTGACCGCCGCTTTTCTTACTACCTGCTTGTTTCGCACCAGGAGACTCTATCGTGGCTGATCTTTCGAAAATTTTTGGCGGCGGCTTCGACCCCAATTCGGTCGAGCCGGCGGCCGACTTCGATGTGTTGCCCGCCGGGAAATACCCGGTCATCATCGAAGCGGCCGAACTCAAGACGACGAAGGCCGGCACGGGGCAGTATGTCGCCCTCACGATGGCCGTACTGGACGGCCCTGGCAAGGGTCGCAAGCTGTGGGCGAATCACAACATCTTCAATTCCAGCGAGCGTGCGCAGGAGATCGCCCGCAAGGAATTTGCTGCATTGGGCCGATCAATCGGTGTCGCCAGCATCTCGAACACCGACCAACTCCTTCAGCAGATCACTGTTGCGCACGTCAAGGTCAAGGACGATCGCAACGAGGTCCGCACGTATTCGTCGATCGCCAAGTACCAGCAAGAGCAGCTTGCTGCGCAGGCGAAGCAACCGCAGACGCCGGTGCAGCAGCCGCAGGCGCCCGTTTACGTGCCTCCAGAAGCGCCGGTGCAGCAGCCCGCGCAGCCTGCTGCGTATGTACCACCGCAGCAGCCGGTCCAGCCGATACAGCAGCCGGTGCAGCCGGCCGTTCAGTACCCCCCGCCGCAGCCGCCAGCACCAGCGCAACCCCCCGCGCCGCCGGCGGCGGGCGGGCAGCCGCCTTGGGCCCGGTAGATCACACGGAGCGGAGTTCGCGGAGCAAGCATTTACAGATGTGATGCGCCGTAGGTCAACGCAGAGACAGCCGAGTCCAAATGATTGTGACACGGCCAGTCACGGTTGTCGAAGTGCTACGGAGAGCGGGGTTCCAATCCCCGGCCCCGCTCTTTTTGGAGACAAACATGCTTGGTGGTTGGATCGGCAACGCGCTCATCATCGGCGGCACCTGGCTGCTCGGCTACAAGTATCGTGCTGGTTTCGTCGCAACGATAGCCGGCGGGTTGCTATGGGCCTGGGAGGGTTGCCGGATCGGCCGGGCCGACTTGATTTTCGTGAACGTAGTACTGGCGATTGTGGCAGCACGAAATTTCTACAAGTGGAGAGAAGCATGAGTTTCACGCTGACGGCAGAATTGCAAATCAAACTGGACGAGCTTGCTGGCCGGCTGTATCTGGCAAAACAGAAAGAGGATGCCGCGAAAGCGGATCGCATAGAGATCGAGTCGCAGATTGCTGCCCGCATCCCCACGGCTGACCAGGGGCAGCGCACGGTCCCGATCACCGGCAAGGCGAAGCTGACTGTCAAGCGTGGTTTGTCGCACAAAGCGGACTTCGACGCGATTACAAAAGTCATGGCCGACTCGAAGCAGGCTTCGCCGATCAAGACGAAAACCACACGCGAATTGGACGTGCAGGGATACGAATACTACCGCGAGCACGACCCCGAGCTTTTTGCCTTGCTGTCGCAACACGTCGCGGTCACACCGCGGAAGCCCGCCGTCACCCTCACGCTGCCAAAGTCATGACCGACCTGACTAACGTCCTGCCGCAGCAGTCGAAGACCGTCGAAGCGATCTTCGCTCATTACAAGCAGGCCGGTGACTCCGAGCCGAAGCGCGGCTACTTGGGCGCTTCGATCCTCGGGCACTCGTGCGACCGCTACCTCTGGTACTGCTTTCGGCAATGCTGCAAGCCGGAGTTCGACGGTCGCATGTATCGCCTCTTCGAGACCGGCGATCTGGCGGAAGCTCGCTTCGTCGCCGATCTCCGTGCGATCGGTTGCGAGGTTCATGATGTGGACCCAGCCACCGGCCAGCAGTTTGAAGTCCTAGCCCTGGGCGGGCACTTCTCGGGGCACATGGATGGCTGCGTGCTAGGGCTTCCCGAGGCCCCGAAGACCTGGCACGTCACCGAGTTCAAGACGCACAATGCCAAGTCGTTTACACGCCTCAAAAGCAAAGGCGTGCAGGAAGCGAAGCCACAGCACTACGGCCAGATGCAGGCATACATGCACCTAACCGGCATGAAGCGTGCGCTCTACCTGGCCGTCAATAAGGATACAGACGAGCTTTATTCCGAGCGCGTCCATTACGACAAGACCAAGGCCGGCGCGCTCATGGACCGGGCGCGTCGGATCATCACGACAAACGAGCCGCCGCCGCGGATCGCCGCTCGCTCTGACTGGTACGAATGCAAGTGGTGTGACGCACGAGACCTCTGTTGGGCTACCGGCGACAAGCCGCTCCCGCTGCCGTCCATCTCGTGTCGCCAGTGCTGCCTCGCAACCCCAATGATGGACGGCCATGCCCGCTGGGTGTGCGAGAAACACGCTCGCAGTCTCGCGCCGGCCGACCAGGACCGAGCTTGCGAGGATCACCTGCTCTTGCCGGGCTTATTGCCATTCGCCGACCCTATCGACCACGGGAAAGACTCGCAAGGCCATGACTACATCACCTTCCAACTCGGAGAACTCGGCGTCATCTGGCACGGTCGCGGGCAAGGCTGTTGCACCAGCCAGGAGCTTTGTGCTGTCCCCGTCACCGCGCTCGTTAATTCGGCAGTTGCGACAGCCAAGGGGCTGTTTGATGCTGCTGCAACCGGCTTCTGCGCTGATGACATTCTCGCTCGTTACCCTGCTGCTGATTCGCGGATTGTTTGGCAGGGGCGGGCCAGCCAGCTTGTCGCCGCATGGAAAGAGCAATACGGCGAGGAGCTAGGCGATCTGGAGCCTGTCGTCAAGTGCGACGGGGGCGATTACCGCGCGGCTGAGTATGGACGGGATCGAGTGGCGATTTTTTACCCGATCACGAAAGAGGCCGAAATTCGAGAGGGCGTTTCCTGATGAGCGATCAAAAAAAAGAAGTTCTGGTCACGATACCTGGCCCCATGGAGCGCGAATGCACTAGCAAGAATCTGAGGATTGCGGTCCAGAGCGTTAGGGTGGCCAACACCTACGACCTGCATGTCATTGGGAACCGGGCCGTTGCGAAGCCAGCCGAGTTCCGGCAAGTGGGATTGTACGAAACGATAGATTCGCCATTGATGACCATTAACGGCACCGAAGCGCAGGGGCTAATGGACGAGCTTTGGCGTGTTGGCGTCCGCCCCACAAGCGGCGAGGGATCGGTCGGCCAGATCGGGGCGACCGAGCGGCACCTGGCTGACATGCGAGCGCTCGTGGCTCACTTCTCGAACGCGGAGTTGAAGTAGCGTGGCTTTCACTCTTCGCCCGTATCAAAACGAAACCATCGCAGCTTTGCACGCGCACATCTGCGGAAAAGAGACGAACCCGTGCGTCGTGCTGCCAACCGGCAGCGGCAAGTCGGTCGTCATGGCGGCCATGATCCGCCGATGGCACGAGCAGGCACCGTGGGTGCGGGTTTGCATCCTGGCGCACCGCAAGGAACTCGTGGAGCAAAACGCCGCCAAGCTCCAGGCAGTCTACCCAGAAGGCAAAATCGGGATCTTCGCCGCGGGGCTGAAACGTCGTGATTACGACGCGCAAATCCTATTCGCCTCGATTGACTCGATCTACAGGCGGGCCGGCGAGTTCGAGCCCTTCGACGTCCTTTTCGTCGATGAGGCGCACCGCATTCCGTTCAGTGGCGAAGGGAAATACCGCACGTTCATTGCGGGTTGCAAGCGGTTCAACTCGGCACTTCGCGTCGTCGGCTGGACGGCCACCCCCTACCGCATGAATGGCGGCTCGTTGTGCCACAAGGATCACATCCTTCACGAAATCTGCTACGACGCCAAGATCACGGACCTCATCCACGACGGTTATTTGTGCAACCTTCGGTCCAAGGTCGGCGCTTGTCAGCCTGACCTGGAGGGTGTCGGCCGTAATCATGGCGGCGACTACATCGTCAAGTCCCTGGTTGGCGCCACGAATCGCAGCGATGTCGTATCCGCCGCTATCGCTGAAGCAATCCGCATCATGCAGGCGGAGCGCAGACAGAGCGCCATGTTCTTCTGCGTGAATATCGAACATTGCAAGCGTGTGTCGGAAGAGCTTCGCCGTCACGGTATTCACGCCCCGTATCTGGTTTCCAAGACCAAGCGAGAGGACCGCGACCGCATGATCGCGGATTTCAAAGCGAACCGCATTCGCGCGATTTGCAACGTCAACGTATTAACCGAGGGATTCGACGCGACTCAAGTCGACACAATCGTACTCCTGCGCCCGACGCTTTCGCCCGGCTTGTACTCGCAAATGGTTGGCCGCGGATTGCGTTTACACGACAACAAGTCGCATTGCCTCGTGCTCGACTTCGCCGGCTGTATTGAGGAGCATGGGCCTATCGACCTGTTGGGCGGGGCGCCGGTTGTTATGGCAACGTGCCCCGAGTGCCGCGAGTCGTTCAGCCGCGCATTGCGTGAGTGCCCGCATTGCGGCTGGAAGATCCCGAAGCAAGAGATCGACCGCCTGGAGCGAGTGGAGCGCGAGCGCCGGATGCACGGCGACAAGGCGAGTAAGAAGTCAATTCTCTCTGGGGAGCCGGAAGTCGCGAAGGTCGATTCGGTGTTCGTCTCGCGGCACCGCAAGCCCGGCTCGCCGGATTCCATCCGCGTGCAATACCGTTGCGGCTTGAGCATGTTCCGTGAGTGGGTCTGCCTCGATCACGAGGGATTCGCCGGCCAGAAAGCGCAGACCTGGTGGCGGGCTCGCTTCGGCAAGGGGCCCCGCGCGACAGTAGACGACGCGCTTCAGGATCTTTTCTTAGGGCAATCGCTCTTGGAATGGACTAAGACAATTACGGTGAAACGGAATGGCCGCTACACCGAAATTATTGCGTACAACCAACCGCTGCCGGAGGCAACGGAATGACTATATTTCTCGACTGGGCCCTGTACTACGCTTCGATCGGCTGGCATGTTTTTCCAATCGCACCGGGCCAGAAGGTTCCCATTACGAAGCATGGGGTTAAGGATGCTACGGTCGATCCTGAGCGAATTAAGGCATGGTGGCATCAATGGCCGAACGCGAACATTGCCGTAGCGTGCGGAACCATTAGCGGTATTTACGTCGTCGATGTAGATGTACCGGCCGACGGCACCACGAGCGGCCTAATCTCGCTTGAGGAGTTCCCGCCGCTGCCTGAGACAGTGCGCCAAGACACGCCCCGCGGCGGCTTCCATGCCTTTTTCGTCACCACTACGCCGCCGAAAAACAAGAACGCCTTCCGGCCTGGAATCGACATCCGGGGCGACGGCTATTACGTCGTACTCGCTCCGTCGATCCATCCCAACGGCGGCAGGTACGTCTGGACGCCCGGACACGCCCCGGGCGAGGTCCCGTTCGCCGAGTACCCGGACTACATGCGGCCGGCTACAAGGGCACCTGGGGCCGCTCAGCAAGCCTACGTGCCGCCCCCCCTGTGCCAGCCGGCTGACAGCGATGTGCTGCGCCGGGCCAGCCTGTATTTGCCGGAATGCGAGGCCGCCGTCCAGGGGCAGGCCGGGCACGATAAGCTGTTCTGGGCCGCCGGGACAATGGTACACGGGTTCGGCCTGTCCGACGGCCAGGCTTACGACATCTTGGCGAGGGAGTACAACCCCCGCTGCGTTCCGCCGTGGGACCTAAGCGTTCCGGCAGATGCAAAGGACTTTCGCCGCAAGATTACCGAGGCCCGGAAGAACCCGCCGCGGGACAAGCCGCCCCTCTGGCTCCTGAACGATCCGGGTTACGCGACGGTCGACACGAGTTCATTCGACAAGGGCCTCCAGGAAATGCTCGCAAACCAGGCGGCAGATGAGCCGGAACCAGAGCCGGGGCCGGAGCCCGAAGAACTCCCCTTCCTGTGTCAGCCCTCCGGCTTACTCGGAGAGATTTGCTCCTGGATCAACGCCACGTCGATCAGGCAGCAGCCGTTCCTTACTCTGGCTTGCGCCCTGACATTCCTCGGCGCATTGTTCGGCCGAAAGATCAAGGATCAGTCTGACACACGAACCAACCTGTATTGCGTTGGCATTGCCCCGTCATCTGCCGGCAAGACACGGATTATGAATCAGATTCGCCGGTTGTGCGAGGCGGCCGGTTGCCTGGAACTACTGGGCGGCGATGACATTGCGTCCGATTCGGCGATCGAGGAGCGCATGGCCCGCGAGCCGGCAACGCTTTTCTTGTGGGACGAGATCGGCCTGCTGCTGTCGCACATCAAATCCGGCGTATCGAAGCACAATGCCAAGGTCGTGTCACTCTTGATGAAGCTCTATTCGGCTTCTGGCGCCAGCTACAAGGGCCGCGAGTACGCCGAACAAGAGCGGCAGCGCACGATCATCCAGCCTTGTTGCTGCATCTTCGGCACGTCCACACCCGAGCGATTCACCGAGGGGCTTACGCAGGAGCAATTGCAGGACGGGTGGCTCAGCCGGTGCCTCGTGTTCTCTGCAATGGATGTGCCGCCCAAGCAACGGGGCCGCTGGGAGACGGACATACCTGAGCGATTGGTAGAACAAGTCAGGGCTTGGTACAAGCGCGAGATTCCTCCGGCGGATCTACCCAAGTTCATCATGCCGCCAGAGGGTATCGTGGGCGCGCCCTCTTATCCGATACCGAATCAACTCATTGTGCCTACGGCAGATGAAGCCGATCGCATGCTCATCGCTTTCGATGCGGAATCGGAGGGGTACGGCGCAAAGTACCCAAGGCTAGCCTGCCTTTGGGCGAAAACCGAGGAACTTGCCCGCCGTATCGCCCTGATTAACGCTGCCGGCGACAGCTTTGATACACCGATTGTCACGCTTGCCAACGCCGACTTTGCCATTAGGCTCGTTCGCTACCTACTATTGGATTTCAGCAGGCTAATTGTCCCTGAAATCGTGATATGCGATGTCGATGCCAGGAAGCGACGGCTGCTCAAAATAATTGAGCAACACGGCAAGAATGGCTGCCTAAAGCGGACAGTGACTCGGGCTTCTCAATGGGTCAATAAGCGACAGCGCGACGATATGTTAGCCGACATGATAGAGGCAGGCGAAATTGTTCTGGAGATCGCCGGGAAGCAGCACAACACACATCGCTACTGGACGGCGGAACACTTCAGGACGTATTTGCTTGAGCAATCGCAATGCCAGAATCCGAATCCGTAATCATTGTGCTGCCGCTGCCCGCGAGGGTGCTTTCGCCGAACTGCCCGGTCGGGAGTATCGGCGGCCGGTTTGCCAGGGCGTCGGCGTCGAAGCGATACCGTCGTCTGTCGCGCGATGCCGTGCTCGCCGAGTGCATCGAAACGGCGCCGTGGAAGAAGGTGGCTGTCCAGGCGGCATTCTACCACAGGGCGAAGCGTCGGCGCGACCAGGACAACGCCATGGCGTCCTTGAAGGCCGCTTACGACGGCATTGTAGATACGGGGCTTGTACCGGACGACGATTACGAGCACATGCGCCGCGAGGCGCCGACGTTTGAGATTGACCGGGAACATCCGAGGGTAGTTCTGACAATTACACGGTGCGACGAATGATTAGCATTAAGACAGAAGAGCAGATTCACGAATTTCTGGACGCCGGCCTGCCTGGCGGAGAAGTAGCAAGGCATCTCAAGCTCCCGCACAGGACCGTTTACACGATTTGCGCAGCACGAGAGCTTGCTGCTTCGTTGTCGGAGGAACAGTGCGAGGCGATTTGCGCGTTGCTTCTTCGCGGATTCCCAGCCGGCGCCGTCGAAGCGATTCTAAAGATTCCCCGCGCGGCGGTGTTGGCAGTGCGCCGCGTGCGATACATGCAGCATCGCGGCGTCGATCACGGCGAGGTTTTCCCGTGTCCTACCTGCGGCGCGATGATGTTTCACGAGTGCGACCAAGAGCCGATATTGCATCGCCAAGAGCCGCCACCGCGCATCTCGACAAACGATACGGCCGTACAGCTTTTTCGCCTTGTGGAAGAAGTTGCGCATCTCGGCGAAACACATATTGTCCGTAACCCCGTTTTCCACCACCTGGCCCTCCGTGCCAAGAAAACCATTGAAAAGCTAGCAGGAGAACAGTATGGCCAAGCGAAAGCCGGCTAAGAATCTAGTTGAAGATGCGGCTACGAGGAAGCGCCGTAGCTGGTTCTCGACATTGCCAAAGGACGAGCAGCGGTACATCCGCGAAGTCGCGTCGGCAATGCGAGATACGCCGGGGGCGAAGCTTTATGTCGTTGCCGGCAAACTGTGGGAGGAACTGAATTACCCGGTCGCGAAAGAGACCATCGTGCGAACCCTACGAGAGCTACTAAATGAAAAAGCGTAACCCAAAAGACCTCGTGAATGACGCCAAGAACGAGACGAACGAGGCCGATGTCGCCAAGGCGCAGGCCGAAGCCGCACGGTGGAAGAAGCTGCGCAAGGAATCGCTCGCCAGGGAACTTGAACTTGAAAGGCGGCTGGACGTGGCGCTGGCGATCGAGGCCGAGACGCCGATTCCAATTGCGTTTGGGGCGTCGAAACAACCGGTCGGCAAGAGGGTCGCGGCGGTTGTCCCCGCAACGGATTGGCACGTCGAAGAACAAGTTTCCGCCGAGGCAACCGACGGAAAGAATCACTTCGATCTGGCAGAAGCCGAGCGGCGGATTCAGCGGTTCTATGCCGGCGTCCTGGAACTCATCGACTACCAGAACTACCAGGCGAAAGTCGCAGAACTCTGGCACCCGCTCCTGGGCGACTTGATGAGCGGATACATCCACGAGGAGTTGATGGAGACCAACGCGCTGAGCCCGACTGAAACGGTCGTGTTCCTGCAAGAAATGCTCATCGGCGGCATCGACCTCATATTGAAAAAGACTCGACTGCCGATTTTCCTGCCGACGTGCGTCGGGAACCATGGTCGCACGACGCCGAAGAAACGAATCAAGACGAGTTACAAGAACAGCTACGAGTGGCTGATGTACCGCTTCCTTGCCAGGTACTACGAGAAGAGGAGTCGCGTGCGTTTTATGATTGGCAAGGGGTATCACAACATCCAAACCGTCATGGGCCGCCGCGTGCGATTCCATCACGGCGACGGCCTGCGATACCAAGGTGGTGTCGGCGGCATCTCGATTCCGGTCAACAAGGCCGTCGCCCAATGGGATAAGGTACTGCCGTGTGATTTCGATATTTTCGGGCATTGGCACACGTTCCTGCCTCACTATCCGAAATGGATTTCGTGCGGTTCGTTGATGGGTTATTCGGAATACTCAGTCGAGATCAAAGCCGAGTTTCAGCACCCGACGCAAACATTCATCGTGATTGACCAAGCCTACGGGCTTGTCGATTTCCGCCCCATCTTCTTGACCGATGCCAAGGGGCTGACCGAATTATCGGCGGCAGCCTAGCCCTTCTCCCTGCTCACTTCACACCAGGAACAGCACCATGAGGAAATTCGAGACCGGCGCCACACGCGACGGAGACGCCGACAAGCTGGACTACGAAGGCTTCTTGTCTCCGCTTGCCCTTCGCCGGTATGCAGAGTACATGCACCGGCACCGCGTCCAGGCCGACGGCAAGCTGCGTGCCAGCGACAACTGGCAGAAGGGAATCCCGTTCAACGCCTACATCAAATCGCTCTGGAGGCACTTCATTGACCTCTGGACCCTGCACCGAGGTCTGCCGGCAGTAGACCAGAAAGACGGTCACGCAATCTCCAAGGAAGAAGCGCTGTGCGCGATCATCTTCAACGCCTTCGGCTACCTGCACGAGCTTGAGAATGTCGGACTCGTGCAGGGACCTGAAGATGAGACCACCCGCCTTTCCCCCATCGCCGAGACTAGCCGGAGAGTATCATGACCTCGATCAAATTCAACCCGATCGTCGCCGCGACGAAGTACATCTACCTTGACATGGACGATGTACTCAACACCTGCACACCGGCTGCCCTGCATTACGTCGGCTGTCCAGTTGACCCCGAGGACGTGTCGTGCCATCGGCCGGAGTGGGGCTATGACATCACTAAGGCAGCTAACCTGCTGCACCCGACGAAGATATTTACCGAATCCACATTCTGGCAGTCGATCGGCCGGGACTTCTGGGCCAACGTACCAAAATCGGCCGAATGCGACTGGCTGCTGGAGACGTGCGCCGGCCTGGTCGGACGGGAGCGGGTGTGCATCCTCACTGCGCCGACCCTCGATCCCGATTGCCTGGCCGGCAAACTCGAATGGATTCAGTGGTTCATGCCGAAGTGGATTCATCGGCAGTACCTCATAGGGCCTCGCAAACACCATTGCGCGCAGCGAGGCGCCCTGCTGATCGACGACAGCGACAAGAATATTGAGGCATTCGAGAAGCACGGCGGCACTGGAATCTTGATGCCGCGACCGTGGAATCACCTATATGATTTGCCGTCGGCCTGGTTCGTCGCCGGGCGGCTTGGAGTGCAGCCGCCTGCGAGGGAGGCGGCATGACAACGCAGGAATGGAGAGCCTTGGTTCGGAAGCTCCGCAAGCGCTTCCCCGTAGACAGCCCGGTGGTCGTGCGCCGCTGTCGGCGGAAGCGCAACCTCGGCATGACTACCTACGACGGTCTCGCGTTCCGCGTCTACATCGACAACAGCCAATCGGCTACCGGGCAGATTGACGCACTGATTCACGAGTGGGCGCACGTCTGCGCGATTCAACTGGCGTTCACACACGATGGGCATTGGGGCACGTACTACTCCGCAATCTATAACGCCTGGCTGAAGGACTTCGATAATGAAGCACCAACTGATTAACGCCGACAGTCTGGATTATCTACGGCATAACACCCGCACCTGGCATAATACGATTTTTGCCGATCCGCCGGACAATATCGGGCTCAAGTACGACGGCTACAAGGACGACATGCCGGATGATGAGTACGTGCGGTTCCTCAAGCGATCGCTTCACTTGTTTGTTCGTCGCGCCGAAACTGTGTGGTTCTCGTTCAACGCGAAGTGGATCTTCGCCATGGGGCGAATCGTCGAGGAGATGCTGGAGAGCTTTCTCGCCCTGGAAGCCAAGCCCTGTGTCCAGACCTTCACCTTCGGCCAGCATAACAACCACGATCTCGGGAACAACCATCGGCCGCTTTGGCGGATCGGCGTCAAAGGTACTACGCTCTGGCCCGACGCCGTGCGAGTGCAATCATGTCGCCAGAAGTGCGGCGACAAGCGAGCCAATCCAAACGGCCGGGTGCCTGGCGATGTGTTCGACTTCCCCCGCGTTGTGGGCAATAGTCGACAGCGGCGCAGTTGGCATTCAACGCAGCTTCACGAGGGCCTGGTCGAGCGATGTCTGCTGTTGACGACCCCGAAGGGCGGCAGTGTACTCGATCCGTTTGCTGGTACGGGCACAACGCTCAGGGTGTGTAAACGCCTTGACTTCAATTGCACTCTAATTGAACAGAGCGCCGTCTATTGCAATGAGATCGCCAAGGAACACAAACTCCAGCCGATTCGTGGCTGGAACGATAGATGGGAGCGAGCGGCATGACTTCAGCAGACTGGGCCTGTCCGATTTGCAAGCGAGCCATGATTAAGACAAGCCCCCTCTATATGGTCTGCCCCCTCGGGCACGGCAAGCTGCACTGCGCAACTTCAGAAGCCGACTTGCCGCTTGCAACACGCATCGACTACAAGCGATTCACGATCGAGGGGCATTCGGGTTGGTGGCAATATCAGCCCAAAGCACACGGACGAGCGCTGCATTATTGCCCGGCAGAGGGCATCGTGGTTGCAGCAGTGCAATTAAGGAAGTCTCAGCGAATCGTTGTTCGTGCGTTCCGTCGCACGACCCCGCCGCGGGCTACTTCGTAGCGTCACCCGCTCCGCGGTGATCCGACCTGGTGCGATGCTTACCGGCATCTTGGTGGTTCTCGTGCAGGTCGATCTGCACCATGAGCCCGACCGCCTCGGCAATCGCTAGGAGCGTCGAGATTTTCATGTCGACGTCAGGGGCATCGGGATTCAGTAAGCGAGTCGTGGTCGCCACCGACAGCCCCGTCATGTCCGCCAAGTCCTGCCGACTCAGGCGCAAATCGAGCATCCGATGCCTGATACTATCGCGCAGCCTAGCGTTAAATGCCCGCTTGTATTTCGGGTGAACGCCCATTCGACTCCCCTCCTTCGAATAACCAACCGCGCACCACTTCGGCGATCCCCCGTAGCCGCCCTAGCTCGTCTAGGTTCAACTGCCTGTAAGTTCGCTTCTGGATGCTCCGATTCGTGTGCCCCATCGTCAAGTCGATCATGGATTGATCCGGCACCTGGTCGATGACCGTCGCATAGGTGTGCCGAAGCGAGCCCAGACCTACGCCGGGTGTCTGCTGCCCCATCCGCTTGAGTAGCCCGCGAAACGACGCCGATAGTTTCGCTCCCGCGCTGACCTGTGAATATGGCTGTCTGCCCTGCGTCAGCAGCAGCCTTTGTTCGTTGCTGTCCAGGGGGCGGCGGTGATTGTCGATATAATCGGTGATAGTCTCGACTGTCTCCGGCCAGAGCGATGCCATTCTGCGGCGCTTCGTCTTGACGCGGCGGAAGTCGTGATAAGGTATCGGCTCGTCCAGGTGCAAATGATCCATTGTAATTGCAATTGTATCGCCTGGATAGAAGCCGCAGTTTATTCCGAGGTAAATCGCTACCTTCATCTGGGGGCGTGCGACAGCCAGGGCTGACAAAATTAGCTCACGGTCGAAGAAGCGGACAGGGCTCTTCTCTTCCTGCTCGGCCTCGATGTCGTCCAGGCTGGGCATGACAAAGCGGGGGCCGTAGCTCACGCGGCCGATCAGCCCCATGCCGTCCGGCCCGGCCCAATTAAACACCGAGCGGATGGATGTTATTACGTTCTTCTGCGTCCGCAGGGTGCGGCCCGACTTCTCGATCACCCGCTGGACGGCCGCGAAGTCCTGGGGGCCGAGGGCCGACACTGGGGTCTGGGACAACATCGCCTCCCGGAAGATTTGGACGAGCGGCAGATAGTTTCGCCTGGTCGCTGGGGCTAGTCTACCGGCGGCAGCCCGTTCGTCCAAGTCTTTTATGTGGGCCGCCAGGAGTTCGTCGACCACGATCCCGTTGGTATACGCCGGGGGCCTGGCGCCGGCCAGGAGGTAGTCCTTCTCCTTCAGCCATAGCCGGAGGGCCGTATCCGGGTCGCGGAGCACACCGAAATAGTGAACCTTGCCGCGAACCTTTTTCTGCCACTGCCCACAAGGCGCCACCGTCAGCGGGAAGTCCGGGTGCGTCTGCTTCCACGCCCGCCACTTGTCAACATAATCTGCCGTCGCCATATCTCTCTCCCGGGTGTAGCACACAAGCCCCTATTTCAACCTTAGCTCGGGGCACCCGGGTATGCAAATGTGTATGGCCAGTCACCCAATGACCAATTCGGGTAATCGCAAGTCCTTCGCAGAAAAAGGCTTACGGGCAGAGAGGGAGGCGAGGCCGGTTGCCTTGAACACCCTAGCGGTAGCAAGTGGCTATTGCCGAAAGCGTTGCGGCACAAGGGCTTGGAGAAATTCGGGAAATTTGAAAATCTCGTCAAATCTCCCCGAAACAAGCCAAAAGAAAGCCAGCCGGGTATTGCTATACCGGGCGTTTGGGGACGCAGGCAGAGTTCCTTCGGGCCCTCCGTAACGGCCGCCGCGGGGTAGGCCCTGAGAGGCCACCAGACGCCGCCTGTTGCGATCTTAACTGACAGCCCTGGATTGTGCCAGTCATGTAGTCGAGCGAGCGCCCGAGGTCGTCAAGCGACTCAGTGAACTCTCTACGGGTTTCCCGCTGTTCGGCGAGGTAGGCGGCTCGATCTTCCTGCTGCGCCTTGATGTGAACCGGGAATGCCCTGGCCAGGATGTACCAGCACATCCACCCGAGAAGCCCCAGGGCCCCGTACTGCACGGCGGCAGGGGCAGCCACCTGTGCGGCCGTGCCGACGGCCATGACGCTCACGAGCAAGCCATAGGCTGCGATCTTCATTGCCGGCCTCTCTGCCGGCAGAGCCGGCTGACTTCGTTGACGTCGTGTGTCCGCACTACCGAGGCGTCAGTCAAGACCAGGAAGGTCGGGACGCTGGACACGTTATAGCTCCTGGCGAGTCCCGGGTGCTGGTCGATGTCTACCGTCGTGATCGGCACCCCGGCATCTTGAAGCGATGCCAGCACTGGTGCAGCGCGTTTACACGGCCCGCACCAGGCGGCCGTGAACGCCACGACTTGCACCCGCGGGGCCGGGCGGCTCGTCGCCACGGGCTCGCAGCCCAGCGCGACCAGGCAGACCAGGGCGCAGGGATTACAGGACAGCCGCGACATTTGTCAGTAACCCATTCTTGAAGGTTAGCGTGTTGAGGGTGCCGGTCCCGTCATCCACATTGAAGCTGCATGATATTCCAGCCGATCCGTCCGAAGAATTGTAGCCGTCGGTCTGCAACGTGCCCTGAATGTCTACGATACCCGATCCGGCTTCCTTTGGATCAACGATGAGGTCGGTCCCGTCGTAGTAGATACTCGCGTCGTCATCGACCCCGAAAAACAACTTGCGATTATCTGCATTCAAAGAGAGATTCGTACCAATGCGAACCTCAGTCGCGCAAACATATATCTTCTCGGCCGAACCGATATAGAAGTCGATGTAGGTCGGTGAAACAAAACGAAATTTACCAGTACTCGAATTACCTTCGATGCGGACGTTGTTCGATCCCCATTGCATGTTCCAGTTATTCGAGATTCGGAAATTACTGGAAAGAAGTATGACGTTGTAATCCGCCCCGGCCGTTATCACCGGCTGCGTGCCGTCGTGATATATGGCACCCCGCTTATTCGCCCCAAGCTCCAGCTTCTTGTTATTATCGAGCCATATGTCGCCGTTGACATAGACTTCGCCAGTTCCAACATCCGCGGGGCTTACAACGAGCTTCGCGCCGTCATAGTAAATCGAGGCGTCTGAGCCGGTCCCGAACTTCAACAGCACATTATCGGGGACGGTGCTGTACCAAGTGGCCACTCCGCTCGCGGAGCTAATCAGCCAGTGACCGGCGGCAGTCGGCCCGGTGCTCGGCAAGGTCCAGCTACCGAAATCAAGCGTATCTCCAGACTGAAGTTGCCTGATCTGCCCGGAGGCAAGGGTAAGTGGCTTCGGCATCGCTATCCCCACATCAAGCCGGCCGGGCTACCTGGGGCAACCCGGCCGGCGGAACTCAGTGCGATAACTCCCGGGCTAGGCTGCCTTCGCTTGCGGTGCGTTCTGCACCACCTGCGCATCGCTGGCCTTCA
>Ga0272440_1001386_pt1 | contig 19818 bp, 24 predicted proteins | sample SSMMMBAug17_FD_192440 | JGI IMG/M metagenome (GOLD analysis project Ga0272440, IMG submission 192440) | Marine sediment archaeal communities from Little Sippewissett salt marsh, Falmouth, MA, United States - SSM-MMB-Aug17 | ecosystem: Environmental > Aquatic > Marine > Wetlands > Sediment ...
AAAATTTTTTATATATTATCGTCCAACTTTGGTTTTTCCAGTTCAGGATGACAATCACTGACTAACACGGACACCCACATCATGCGTTTGGAAAAACCAAAGTTGGATGATAATACAAACCAGTCATTATTCATACCATCTTCTTAAATTTTGCGTAATTTTATCTATATTTTTAAGGCTTTCACCTATAGCGATAAAAAGCATACAGATTGAGTCAAGTTTTTCCACCCCATAGTGTGAGTTAGTAAAAAAAGAAGAATCCATCGCTTTTGTATTTGTTCAAGTATTGATAAAACAAGTTCCTTATCGTACATATATTGCTTCCTTGTCTATACGTGCTTTTAAAAATGGATTCATTTGTTCTCTTATTCTTACAACATCAATTTGTTTATTAAAAAGCTTTTCAATGTCTGACTTGATATGTACAATTATAAATGGATTTGGTTCTTTGATTTGTAAACAAATATCTATATCACTATTTTCATTGAATTGATTTTTTGCTGTTGAACCAAAAAAACCAAGTGTTGTAATGCCATATTTCTTTGAGTTTTGTCTTTTATATTCACTTAATTTATCTAAAATATATTCCTGGTTCATGAGTCTCCTAAATTTTTTAACTTTTTTTATATATATTTAATGTTTTGGTTACAAATGAATTATCGGCCTTGATCATCGTTTCGGCCATTTGACATAATTACAATTTACTAAACCATTGAGCTTCAACCATTTTACGAAACTAAAATTTAAAAAGTGGCCGAAACGATGATCAAGGCCGAATTATCACATAATAAAACATTTGTGCCCACTTAACACAGATTTTGTATTTCTAATTATTTTAATTGGTTTCTGATTTCTTTTTTCAAACTACCGATAATTGAATTTTGGTTACGTATTTTCAATTACCAATAACTTTTTTAACAATAACCAATTACGAAAATGTTTACAATGAACCTTAGAATTTTTGTTGGAAAAATGTCTTCGCTAAATGAAAAATTTATTTATTATTGTTTTTGTAAATGACTATGATATTGAGTAATTAATTTTAATTTCATCAAAACCTAAGGCAAAATCAACAGCTCTATGCAATTCATTTATTTTTGTATTTGATATTGTAGTTATAAGAGAGCCAATTTTTCCCTTAGAAACTGTTTGTATATGGTCAAGATTAATGGCACAGTCATTCTTCATACCATCTTTTTTACTTAAAAACACTTCCGTAGGAATATCACGAATTGTTGATGTTATTGGCGCAACAGTAACTTCACCAAGGTACTCTATGATTGAATTTCTCGTCAATATAACAACCGGTCTTTTTTTATCAGGATTCTGGAATTTGTACCATCTAACATCACCTCGTCTCATCAATCACCCCATACTTGTTCATTTTCCCAATGGTGAAATTCATTCGAGGCAACTGGTTGTGATAAATATCCTAATTGATGTTTAGCTTCCATTTGATTTATTTGTGAGTCAATGATCTCAACTCTTATTAAAATTTGTTCTTTGTTTATTTTTTCTAACTCTTCAACCATTGGAATAAAGAAACCATTTGAAATTTTTTTTGCTTCAACTATCATATAATAACCTTTGCTTATTTCTGCTTATTTTGATTTTTTGCTTCATATTATCAATTACCAAGAACCTTAATATTTATGTTGAAAAATGTTCTCGCTAATTGCAAATTTTGACATTGATCATCATTTCGGCCACAATGTAGGGGCGAACCTTATGTTCGCCCTCGAACAATTGTTCGCAAACGTTTTTAGTTCGAGGGCGAACATAAGGTTCGCCCCTACATTGGGTTCACCGCAACGTTTCCATTTGGCCGAAACGATGATCAAGGCCCAAAATTTATGACAGCCATGCCGAATGGCTATATACAAACAATTACGAATAAATATAGTTTATATCGCTAATTATCAGCCTTGTAGCTAGTGCAAATTTTGCAAAACGTGATAAATGCCAATTACCGCCTGGGGTTTCAACCCCAGGCGGTCGAACATTTTCAGTTGGACGAACTTTTTTCTCCCCGAAAACTTATGACCGCTTACTTAGCTTTGGTCGAGAATGAAATACATTATTTGAAAGAACAATTATTTGGCACTGCCCCACTTACTGACCTATATGCACGATTGAAAAACAATATTTCCATAGACAAAACCCTTTTTATCGTCTAATCGATTTTTTATATAATTTTATGGATTGAGCTTCCTTTTTCATTGAAGAGTTTATTTCATCTCTTTTTTGGTCATGAAATTTAAAAGATTCTTGTTTATTATTAATAATATGCGGTGTTAAAAAGAAAAACAGATTGGTTTTATCATGTGTATTTTGATACGAACTAAACAATCGACCAATAATCGGCATTTTACCCAGACAGGGAATTCCGGATTTTGTTACTGTTACTTTATCATCAATCATTCCACTGATCACAATGGTCTGATTATTTTGAACCAACACAGTTGTTTTTGATGAACGATTTGTTGTTTTCGGTGCCAGCAAATTCTCAGCAACAGCATCATCAACAACATCCTTAACTTCCTGTTCAATTTCCAGTCGAACAAAGCCACTTTTATTGATTTGAGGTGTCACTTTCATTGAAACCCCAACATCTCGATATTCATAATTATTATAATCATAAGAACTATCTGTTGTACCAGATCTTGTAATATATGGAATTGTCTCGCCCACTTTAAAAGTGGCTTCTTCATTATCAGTTGTTAATATTTGTGGTGTTGATATCACATTTACATCAGTATCAGTCATTGTCGCTTTGATAAAAGCAGACAAAGAATTAAACGTTTGACCTCCAAAAGTGATTGATTTTCCAATTACACCAACAGTATTACCTGTTAATTTACCCACACTGGTTTGTAAAGATGCATTTGATAATAATCCCTCACCAAAACCACCAATGATCCCGCCATTTTCTGAGCCAAATTCTCCACCAGCCCGCCAATCCAATCCAAGCTCCAGACTTTTATCCGCTGTAACTTCCATGATCACACATTCAATATAAACCATAGATCTTGGAATATCCAGTTTTTTGATCACTGTTTCCAAAATCAGGTAATCATCTCTTTCAGCGGTAATTATTAAACTATTTGTTGATTTATCAGCAGCAATACTCACATCCTTGCTAATAATTGGTGCCCTGCCTTTTTTATCTTTTGAATTTTTTGATGGTAAATTTTTCAAGACTTTCTCAAGATCTTCTGATTTGGCATGTTCGAGATAATAAACTCTAATTTTCCCCTCTTCTCTTGGAACTTCTTTATCTAACATGGCAATCAATTCTTTTACTTTTAACATGTCATCTTCAGACGCCAAAACAATAACCGAATTGGTTCGCTCTTCAGCAACAATTTTAACAGGATCTGCTGAAGTCCTTCGACCTTTTTTTGCTTTTTTTGAAAAAATAGAGTTTAAAGTCTTTACCAGTGTTTGCGAGGTGGCATGTTCAAGTGGAATCATGGATAATTCTTGCCCCACACCTTCAACATCAATAGCACTCAATAAATGAAGTAATCGTTGAATATTTGAAAGCACATCAGTAACAATCAACATGTTTGTAGGTGGATAGGACAAAATAACACTGCTTTTGGATATTAAAGGGGAAAACAATTTTTTTATTTCATTGGGTTCAGCATATTGAAGCCGAATAATTTGTGTAATCACTTTATCTTCAGGTTCCCCGGCTTCCTCCCGCAAACGCGTTTCAATGCTTTTGGTTCGGGCATCAGTCGCCGGAACAATTTTTGTGACTTCACCTGCCTCGACCAATGCAAAGCCATGCACTTCAAGAACAGATTCAAAAACTTTAAACGCTTCTTTCACTGAAATCTTACTCGGTGAAATAATCGATACTTTTCCTTTGACACGTCGATCAACAATAAAATTCTTTCCAGTTAATTCACTGATAAATTTAATAAAAACTTCAATATCAACATCATTAAAATCAATCGTAACAAATCGTTCTGCTTCAGCGGGTTTTTGTTGGGGTCGTTGTGGATTGCGACGACGCGTAGGTGGTTTTTTTCTATTTTGGCTAATTTTATTTTTATCGGTCACTCTGGCAGCATATACAGATGAATCATAGCCTGTGATAATTATCGATATGCCAATGATTACAATAAATAAACATTTGATTATTTTCATATAGGGTAACATCATAAATTAATATCCTGATATAATCATATTAAATTCTTTTAATTCAAACAGCGGTTCAAAATCTCGATCAGTAATTGCCCAATTTCGGGCATCCGGAGAGATCTGAACGGCCATTTTAAGGTATTTAATCGCTTGATTGGAATTCTTTTTCTGGCTAAACAAACACGCCAGATTATAATATGGATCTACATAATCCGGACTCTCCTTTATCGCTGTTAAAAAATATGATTTTGCCTGATTAAATTCTTTCTGATTTAAAAGAATCACCCCCATATTATTTAATGCTGGTGCCATATGCGGCGATATTTTCAAGCATTTTTGATAATAAGTTTTGGCAGTCTCATATTTTTTTTGCACCTGATATTGCAAGCCTTTATCATAAAGTCGACTCACTTCCAAAAATTGCGTCGGCCCAATTATTTGAAGAGAATCATCATCAGGTTTTTTTTCAACTATTGTATTAGAGATTATCTCATCAGTTTTTTTTCTATTATCAATTTGTTGTGTTTCTGTTTTTCTGATTTCAGGTTGTTTCATAGTCGTTTGAATTATCTTTTGTGAATTATTCTCGGTAATCTCAGATTTTTTCTTGATTATCTGTTGTTTATTTTCAGATTGAACAACAGGTTCTGCTTTTTTTATTTCTTTTTCAGATTTAGATTTAATGATCGATTGTTCAGGATTAACCCCAATAAATTTTGTCTGATTATCCCTTTCAAGTCTGTTCAATTGTTCTTTTTGTATTGACTTAAACCATGAATACATAATAATGGCAACCAGAATTGATATTAACATCAACAGAAGTGTTAATGTTAACCATGATGATTTCGCTCTAAATCCAACAGTCTCTGCAACCTGAACCTGATTATTCGGAAAATTCGAATGTCGTTCTTTTTGTGCTTTAATTAAGGCTTCATGTATATAACTCATTTTTATCTTTTAATATCAATTTGTTATTGCCATTTGGCTTTTAATTTTGACAATTTTTGTGCCAATGCATTTGCTCGCTTTTGTTTGGATTGAAATCATTCACCCATACTATAATCGTCCAACTTTGGTTTTTCGAATTCAGGTGGACAATCACTGACTGATACGGACACCCACATCGTGCGTTTGGAAAAACCAAAGTTGGACGATCATACATTTATTCTTTTTCTTTTAATTGATAATAATCTTTCAATCTGGTTGTTGATAATTGATATAATGCCCATTTCGACTGAGGACCAATAATACCATCAACATCAAGCCCAAAATCCGCTTGCAATTGCTTGATTGCTTCAACAGTGTCCTTACTATAAACCCCTGTAATTTTTACCGGATAACCCGCACTATTTAATGTTTTCTGAACCCACATAATCTCAGGTGCAGTCATGCCCTTCTCCCAGGGATCCCCTAGAAAAAAAGCGAGTTCATCCTTTTCCTTTTTTGAATTATTTGTTTTTTGTTGAACAAAACCATCAGAAATAAATGTCTCCATTGATAATCCCGGACCAACTTTTCGATCTTTCATTTGATAAAAAGGTTTAAATGTTGAGAATTCAATCGCTCGCTCCGGTTCTTTGGTCAGAGATAATTCTTTAGGCGCTGAAATTTCCTTCATATGTTTGGGTTCAGAAAGTGCCATAGTCAAAGATGTTGGTTCCTTTTGCATTGTTAGAGTTAGATTTGTCACTTCCGATTGATGATTGACTTGAGTGACTGGTATTGTCTCTATTGCAGTATTTGATAAAAATTTCTGCTCCGATTGCTTTAATATAATATCACCAGTCACTTGTGTCATCCTTGAAATTATTGCTGCTGCTGATAATTCTTTTGCATGATCAGATAACTGGTTTATTTCTGATTGAGATTGCTCAAACACGTCAGGTTTTGTCGATTCGGGTATTGATACCAACTTCGTAGTCGATTTATCAGGCAATTGATGATTTAAAGATGTGTGTATGTCTTCAGTAATCATTTTACTATGAAATATCTCCTGAACCCAACGAATTATCCATTGATTTTGATAATACCATCCTGCCATAAACGCAAAAAAAGCGATCATTACAATCGCACTGGCAAACCCTATTTTTCGAAATGAGCGCCGAGGCGCAATATAAATATATCGTTGCCCTTTTACATTCAGAGCTGCTTGATTAATAATTTCCCGATCAATCGTAAATTTATCTCTAGAATATGCGATTAATAAGGCTCTATCACATATTGCATTAATAATGCGCGGATTTCCTTTAGACGCCCTGTACAACGCCCGAAATGCCCATCGGGTAAAATGAATCATCCCTTTTGCACCGGCAACAGTTAAACGATGAATTACATAGGATCGTACATCTTTTCTTTCCAGCGTATCCAGGTCATATCGAACAGCAATACGTTCATTTAGTTGTCTCAATCCAGAAGCATTTAAAATATCTTTGAGTTCATTCTGACCCACCATGACAATCTGAAGCAGTTTTTCCTTTTCAGTTTCAAGATTGGATAGCATGCGAATCTGTTCAAGTACCTTTGATGATAAATTTTGTGCTTCATCTAAAAAAAGAACGGCATTTTCACCTTTTTCATAACACTTGAGTAAAAAAGTATTTAAAATATCAATACATTGTTTATTGGTCAATTCATTGTCAGAAGAAATTCCAAATTCGTGATTAATTGCATGTAAAATCTCATGATCAGAAATATAAGCATTAAAAATCAAAGCTGTCTTGATACTCCGATCCAAATCATCAAGCAAAGCTCTGATCAGTGTCGTTTTACCTGTTCCAATTTTGCCGGTGATCAGAATAAACCCTTTTCTTTCTTTAATCCCATATTGAAGATGACTCAATGCTTCCTGATGTCTTCGACTTAAAAAAAGATACCTTGGATCAGGGGTTAAATTAAATGGGTTTTCTTTCAGTCCATAATATGTTGTATACATGTCAACTACCGAATTTGATATTTCATGGTCATGGGTTTTCCCCTGCGCTTAATTTCAAGATCTACATCACTGACAGAGTTCAGTTGTTGATATAAAGACATGACATCATCAACAGTTTTTATTTTTTTCCCATTGACGCCTTGAATAATATCGCCATTTCTCAACCCCATTTTATTAAATATCGATTGTCGTTTGATATTATTAACACTTAATCCATCGGGTCTTCCTCGATTAAAATGGGGTCGAATCCGAATTTGAGACATCAGCTGATTGATATTTCTCATGGATTGATGCAAATCTTGTCTGGCCAACGTAATTTTTTCAGGTGATGATTGTTCTGCTTGAGGCTGATGGCTGTTACTCCTATCGTTTCTAGATAACGCCATTCCCGGATCATCATCCATTGTTAATATTTCTTTCCCATTGTCAACTTTTAAAATAACACTTCCCCTGCGAATTTCATCAACAATAGCAGTTTGAATGGGATCTCCCACCCGATATAAATTTTGCTGACGTTTTTTTTGATCGAGTATCACTGCATAGGCATGTTTTTGATCACCGGCAACAGTCCCCAAAAGTTTCAGTTTTAATTCAGTTGGTTTAATGGGTTCTTCTTTAACTGGCTCTGGTGGGGGGGGTGTATTTTCCTTTTTTATTTCTGCTTTGGTTTTTGTATTAAATAAATTTCTTTTTGCAATGTGTCCATAATCTGAAAAAGGTTCAATTCTCTTGGGGCGGGCTGTTGAAACATATTTTTTTGTAGCCGCTCCTGCATCATATGATTTTGGGACATATGTCCCAACAATTTGATAAAATGATTGTACACTTATATGTACAAATAATGTGATACATCCGAGATAGATGAGTGGATATAATTTCTTGATCAGTGCCATAATATTCTTTCTCACATGGTATTGAAAACAGGACGTTGAATTGTTCCTGTCAGTGTTACCGGAATGCCATTTTTGAGTTTATCAGGTTTGATAAACGCTTTGATTGGCAAGTTGGATTTATTGATATAATCCTGTGATGGCTTGATTTTTCCAGTAATATTTATTTGACTTCTATTCATAATTGGATGCAGCGTTATTGTTCCTGACAGACTGCCTTCAATATCGCCATCAATGTTACTTTGAAGCAATTGTATAACTTTATTTTTAAAAGTAATATCAGCATCAAATCTTTTAAACTGTATTGTTTTTATTACTTGTAAAATGGGTTTTTGTAATGTGACATTGCCATTTTCAACAATAATTTTCAATGTACCAGAACCATCCATCCAGGCTCCTGAAATCCCTTCATATGAAAAAAGACCATACAAAATGCCTTCAAGTTCATAGGGGATTTGTTTCAATGCATCAATCCTGTTTAATTGAATATTTCGCCATTTCACATTGAATGTAAGTGGTATTGGTTGCTGTTTCCAGATGGTTTCTAATTGTGTAACTCCAAAATTCCCTTTCATTTCTCCATGATAGCCCTTACAATAAAAAGCAATCGATGGTTTCAGACGAAAAATAGACATCAATTCTGGTTGTATAGAAAGTTCATCAGATTCCCATATTCGCATTTGTGTTTGATCAATCGTTAAGCCTTTCAGTTGAATGCCGGGAGGAAATGATGGTGTAATCGATTCCAGGTCAATTTTCAATTGCGGTGCAAGTTCACGCGCTTTTGATTTAAACAACTGCACAGCAATATCTTCCGGAAATTGATAATATAACATAAAAATCATCACACATATGGCAAAAAGTGCGTATCCTAAAATTTTTTTCATTCAAATGCTTTCCTGATAAATTCACCCATTGTTCTTGGGTAAGTGTTTATATGGACGCTTGTCCTAATCTGTTTAAGTTTCAATGGTCATGACTTTTAATGATACATTGATATAACCTTCATTTTTTGTTTGCTCTTTAATGACAATTTTACCAATCGTCAGATTATTTTTTGATTTTTCTATTTTATACAAAAAAGGAGATAATTGTTCTAAAGTAACATCTTTCAGTTTCATTTCCACACTGGCGACTTTATATGGGCTATCTTTATCTTTTTTGGCTGAATTATCCTGCATTTTTTCAACATGAGATTTTAATCCAGCTTCTGATGCCACTTTTTCCAAAAAAGAATACAAACTAAAATTTCTTTGACGTCTCGCCATTTTCTCTTTTGCGGCATTTGCTTTGTGCTGAACAATATCAAATTCATGTTTAAGGGTAAATAATTCTTTTAATGCGTTCGATTTATAACGAACATTGGCGATTAAGCGATCTCTTTCAGCCATAAAAGGAAACACAACAAATTGAACAATCACAATACCAATAATAAGTAATAGAGTAAGATAAACAAGAATTTTTTCACGTCGTGCCAGTTTCATTATTGTTCCTCCGATAATATGACTTTTAATTTAAAAAGTATTTTATCCCCGCGTCGTTCTTTTTTTGATGATGTTACAGACACAGATTGAATTTGCTTTGCGCTTTCTAATTTATTTTTTATAATATCGACCGAATTAAATGCATCTGTTTTTCCTGAAATATGAATACTCGTTCCTTCAGAAACGAACCGGGTTAATCGAACATCAATATTACTGCCAATCAGTTTGCTGATCAGATTCATCGTATCAATCACCGACAATGTCGATTGATTATTTCCAGGCACCATAAATGAAGATTTCAGAATTTCAATTTTTTCCTGCATTTGTTTGACAGGATCTGAAATGGGCACACCCGGAAGCGCTTGTTCAAAAATCTGTTTCACTGCATTGGTCAACGACTGATTTTGATTTTCCAAAATTTTGTTATCAATAAACATACTGGAACAAAAAGCCAATGCAAGAATAATACACCATATCACAGTATTGATGATTTCATTTTTGTATTCCTGCCATCGTCGTTTGATTGCAAAAGGTCCCTGTCGTAAATTAAAACTACTATTACCCTTGTTCTGAATCAATGCCATTGCCAGTGCATTATCCATAACGTGTGATTGCCAGTTTTCAAGATATTCTTTGTCTATCCGAATCGACATTCGGTTAATCAGATCCACTTCCTGAACAGTCATTTCCATTTCATCAGATAAGTGTTCAATTATCGTTTCATTCAGACGTACACCGGTAATAATTAATTGTTCTGGATGATACGTTTCATCGAGATTTTCAAAATAATAAACTTGAGTATGATACATGGAACGTATCAATATTTTTGCAATATCTGACGATTCCGGATATTGAAGTCTTCGTATAAAAGCAATATTTCTCTTATCAACAAAGATAATAATTGATTGCGTATTCTGGCAATCAATAAAAACAAACTGATCAGGTAGTGTTGTATCTTCAAGCAGACATAATGCTGTACAAACAGACTCAACAGGAATAAATTCAGGTTCAATATCCAGTTGTTTTACCTGCTCCCAAAAAGATAACATTTTTTGCATATCAGCAATACAGGCAATCAGTTGTGTGGGGTCTCCTTTTTCGATCACATGAAAATCAATAATTCCTTGATCCAAAGGATGTATCATCAATGGTTCAAGTTCAAATGGTAACACCTGTCGAATCTTTTTGGGGTCTTTAAATGGCACTGTGATGTTCCGAAAAGAAACATGTTCTGCTGGAAATGCCACCACAGGAATTGTTCCAGAAAAATTTAACGTATTTTTTAGTTCTGTCAACGTGAGCGACCAGGCATCCTGATCTTCTTCATCCGGAACCTGCATTGAAATACTTGTATGCGAGATTATTTGCGGATTTCGAAAACCAGCTTTGATGATCACTGCATTGACAGTCTCTTTTTGTATATCTAAACCCAGTACTTTGTCAGGCATTGTTTTTTGTTTTATCCATATTTTTCCCGATTAACTTCGAGATTTTTTATAATAACACGTTTTAACGTGTATCTTTAAAACTAACCAGTTCGCATGTCCATCGCTTTGTTTTTTCATCCTGTGTACGTAACAAAATAGCCGTCACAGTCTTTTTTGTCTGATTAATTGTTGCTGTAGAATCCACGCGAAATAAATGACTTTGCGTTGTCATAATATCATTATAAAACACATTTCCAAATTGTCTTTCATAAGCACCGACATTTTGCAAATCATTAAAACATCCACCATCATCATTTCGTTCATCCCGGTACTCAATCACATCCATCAAAACTTCTTCATGCCCATCTTTGATCAATAATCGTAATACGCCCATATCAGCCGTATTTACATTAATTTGTCCAGGATATGTCACCGAATTCTTAGTTGTTGACTGCCCATATACTGTGACATACTTTGGAATATTGGCGGCATTGAATAATTGTTTAGAAAGCCCTTTTACCAAAAGCAATTCATTAATATTTGTAAAATAATTGTTTCTTGCTTTATAAGGCATTTCAAGCCCCTCATAATAATCAGATTCAACAGAATTAATGCCATGTAGTTCATCATTGTAATCAATCCAGTCAACAATACAATCAATGATACTTCGAGTTTCATTAATGATATCAAAATCAGACTCATAAGTCGGTGATGACACAATATCATCAATCGCCCGTGTCCATAAATGATCTTGCGCAGGATTAATTCTTCCGGTTTTCGCATCCACAAGGGCATTCACCTGGATTTTTCCCAATTCATCCGAAATAACTAATTTTGTTGGTTTCCCTGCACCAGGCGGTAAACATCTTAGAATCTCATTAATTTTATCTTGACGTCCCCAATCTTCACAAGGGGCATCATAGCCTTTAGGATTATTTTGTTTATCTTTAATCAATATTGCCTGTGCAATGATAATACCGGACATTGCATCATAGGTCAACTCATGACGTTCTTTTGTTACTGCAGTGGCCTCAATGGCAAATTTGGCATCAATATTGGCCTGTAAAACCGCAGCCAGCATCAATGCGATACTTCCCAAAGCCATCAAAAGCGCAATACCGCTTTCATTCATTAAAAACTTTATTTTTCCAAGCACTTACATCACCTTTTTATCTTTCAGTCGATATAATGGCAATGTTACCCCTGTTTTAAACGATAAAGGTGTTTCAGTTGGTTTATCCGGATCAGCCAGTTTTATCGTAATTTCAATAGCTCTTGGGGTGGCAAATTTTAATTCTTTATCATCAGAATCCCATTCTTCAAACGTTTCAATATCTTCCTCTTTTTCATAATATACAAAAGATAAATTAAAGTTCACAACATGTTCACAAATAATGGGGTCATCAAAACGTTCACAACCTTCCTTAAGATCAATATCATCGCACCTTCGAATGACCATATTTTCGTCATCTTGATCATCCTCGGTGACATAATATTTTATTTGTGCAACCCCACCACCCTTTGGAGAAAAACCCTCAATGGGAATATGGGCATGAGACACAAATCTTATTGAGGCAAAATCACCATCATTTTCAGCTAATAACTGATATGGATCAAGTTCGTCATCTTCAGGTCGCGCATCCGGGTGTTTAAAGATTGGTGGTTTGGTTATATGGATGGAACTTAAATCCATAATCATACGATCCATTGCATTTTTGCCCATTTCATATATCAATGCATCATTTTCAGTACTTTGTACAGTATAAAAAACTTGAACATAAGCGCCAAAAATCGTGGTCATAACAATTCCAAAAAGAAAAATGGCGATTAAAACTTCTATGAGCGTAAAAGCGGTATGATCCTTTATGAAAAAATGATCGCATTTTAATTTCTGGAATATGCTCATGTTTTTTTCTTTCAATCAATCAGTATACCCAAATGAAAACATCCATAAAGGATGTATTTCCAAAAGTCGGAAAATATTAATATCCATTTTGTTTTGATAAATTAAATCATATCAATAAATATGGTTGTATGCAATGAATAGGAAATCCCTAACTCTTCCCAGGTAACTTCAACATCAACAGTTTTAACATATTTTGTAATAAAGTCATATTCTTCATCCTCCCCTTCACATTGCTCTATTTCACTTGCAATAATATTGAATTCATATCCTGGAAAGTCTTCTCCAAAATCGCCATAATCATTTTCTAATTCCGGATCTTCTGCAACCAATTTTGCTTCAAATTGAGACAAAGCCAGACGTGCCAATAAAGGAGCTTGTGTATAAAATCGAACTGATGTTATCATTTTAACAGATTGCCCCTGAAGCTTGAATATACTGACCACCGCAATGGTCAAAATACTCATTGCAATCATCATTTCTAGTAATGTAAATCCCCTTTGACCTTTCATCGCACTGGAAACTCCCAATACTCTTCATATATACGAACTTTTGACAAAAAAGGTTCTACCACAAGCGTTAAGTATTCATCTTCATCTTTTGTCAAATGAATCGCCACCGGACTGGCATAACCTGTGGGATAGAAATTAATGGTTCCCGATGATCGGGTATCCCCATTTGGATATGAAGCCTCTAAAGTCACATCTTCAGGTAATGGAATACTTTGACTGTTCGCCTCATCTTCATCAAGCATATCTGTTTTTGATTTTTTGGATATACTCACAGTTAACCCATTGGGATCATATGACATGGTTTGTTGTTGCTGAGTTCTTACCGCCAGGCTACGTAGATGTCCACACATCGTAATCATTCGTCGGGCAACAGCTTTCATATTATCCGGTTTTTTCAACGATGGCATAATAAAATAAAGAGATATGCCTAAAATAACAACAACAACAATTAATTCCAAAAGGGTGTACCCTTTTGAAGACAAAACACGTTTCATTACCATGAAATATGTCCACCCGCTTCAGTGGACCCCCCACCATCGCTTCCCATATTACTGATTCTTGAACCATCTTTAGCAGTTGTCCATATTTCAACATCATCACTACCAGATGAATATTGAAAACTATTTCCCCATGGATCCAAAGGGACTTTTCCTTTTTCCAGATATCCTCCCTTTCGTCCACTACCTGAAACCAATGCTTCCAAAGATGATGGATAACTACCTGTGTCTAGCTTATATAATTTACAGGCAGTTTCCAGGCTTTCAATTTGAACTTCCGCTTTTTGCATTCTTGCCTGTTCAGGACGATTCATGATTCTCGGAACGACAAGACCGGCCAATACGCCCAAAATGACAATAACGACCATAAGCTCTATTAGCGTAAATCCTGCTTCATTGCGTTTGTTTTTTTTCTCCATGATAAACCTCATTATTAAATAATCATAATCTATTTCACAAGTTGATTCATTTCAACAATCGGTAATAAAATCGAAATGACAACAAAACCCATTAAAACACCCATCGTTAAAATCATTACAGGTTCGAGCATTGATGTCATGGCTAAAATAGTAGATTCAACCTCAGTTTCATAAATATCTGCAATTTTACTCAACATCTTTTCCAGCTCGCCACTTTGTTCTCCAACCTGAATCATTTGAATGGATATTGGTGGAAAAATATTGCTTTTTGAAAGTGCATTCCCCAGACCTTCACCTTTTCCAATATCTTCAACAGCTTCATCAATTAAATCTGCAATTAAAACATTGCCGACTACATTTTTTACAATACCTAAGGCTGGGATTAATAAAACGCCATTTTCAATAAGAGAACTTAAGGTCCTACCAAAACGTGCAATGGCTAATTTCTGTGCCAGAGTTCCGGTTAATGGAAAAGTCAATAATAGGCGATCACGCGTATATTTGCCTTTTTCAGTTTTAATGGCCTGACGTATTATGATTATTATGACAGAAAAACATAATAAAATGACCCACCAAAATTTTTCAATAAAGCTGCTTAATGCAATCAAAAAAAGCGTGGGACCTGGTAATGTTTGTCCCATATCATCAAAAATAGATGTAATATTTGGGACGATATATGCCATCAAAACAAACATTACTGCACAGCCCAAAAATAACATAAAGACCGGATATGCCAATGCCGACCGAATACGTCCTTTCAATTCCTGCTGTTTTTCTGAAAGATCAGCCAAGCGATCCAGAACAATTTCAATTGCACCTGATGCCTCACCAGCGCGCACCATATTGATAAATAATTCGGAAAAAATTTTAGGATACTGTTCCAATGCTTTGGCAAAACTGTTACCTTCAACAATCGAATCTTTAATCTGCGCCATCGTTTGTTTGAATGCTGGATTAGGTGTCTGGGGAAGTAAAGATGATAGTGCTGTCACCAAAGGCAATCCGGCACCAACAAGAGTTGCCAATTGACGTGTCATGATTGTTACTTCTGATGATTTCACGCGTTTAAAAAAGCTCTGTAAATTGATATTAAAGCCTTTTGATCCAGCACCGGTTGTTTTCATATGATCTGGCGCTTCTTTCAATGATGTTGGATACAACTGTTTGGTTTTTAATTTTTGCCGGGCATCTATTGCACTATCCGCATCAATAATACCCGACCGGTTTTTTCCTTTTTGATCAAAGGCTGTGTATTCAAAAACAGGCATAATTCTATCTTTAATTTATATATCAAACCCATTCACTGTTGAAAATACATGTGAATAAATTGAATATGGCTATCAAAAGCTATTTCCGGCAATTGACTGAAATCAAAAAATTTGACTTCTGATGCATCATCACCGGCTTTTATATTTCCTTCATACACTGTAACGAGATATCCGATCATCAAAATGGTTTGATAACGTGGACTATCGTGTGTGGTTAATCCCAGTAACCTATCAATTTTGCCATGGATACCTGTTTCTTCTTCAAGTTCACGTAAAGCTGCAGCATCTGGTGTTTCATAAAGCTCCATAAATCCACCTGGCAAGCACCATGAGCCAATTTTTGGCGCCACTGATCGCTTAACCAGTAATAAACGATTGTTATCATCTACCAAAACAACAGCATTTGCAGGTACAGGGTTTTCATAAATTGGTGTTTGACAATTTTCACAATAATACCGATCTCGCCCTTCAACAAAACACCGAATTAATAAGTTTCCACAAAAATGGCAAAATTGTTTATTCATTATACTTTTATACTCTATTCTTTAATAAAATAAATATATTACATTTTTTCCATATTTTCAAGTATAATATATATAATAACTAAATCCATTTTTTCAATGTTGATACAATTTTTTCAGCTTGATCCTTGTTTGAAATATTGAATTTTGATTGTTGTTTATATTCACCTTTCATTTTTCGGTAACGTCGAATTGTAAACTTATCAGGACCAAAATCATCATTTTTATTGTCCCATTGTCGGTACTTAAAAATTATTGTCGTCCAAGCACCTCTTGTTAGTATTTCTTTATCAAGCTCATCAACAATTACTTGATCATCTTCTTCATATCGAATTGAAATATCATCAATTTTTTCTGCCATTAATATTCTCCCCTGATATTTTTTTTGATTATGGTAAGAGTTCGTCATGCACTTTAAGCATGGGATAATGAATCATCATTGATTCAACAATTTTTGTTAAAGGAACATCATCAAACGTTCCATGATATTTTATATATTCCATAAATTGGTTGCCATCATTATCGGTTGATGAAAAAATCGCATGAGATTCACCATCAAATTCAACAGAAGGAACATTTAAACGTCTGCACAATTGACGATTAAAAGTGGGTGTAATGCGAAGCCATTTATCATTGAGATAGATTTCTGTGTATCCATGAAAAGCAAGCACATTACTTTGTAATATATTTTTTAGTTCATCGCCCATAATATGATTCACAAGATTGGCAAACCCCAGTCTTGCGGGAATACCCACTGCCCGCATAACCGCAGTCATCAATACAGCTTTTGGAACACAAAACCCCTTTTTGGTTTGAATAACATGACTTGCTTTGAGTTTATCGGGCTTTAAATTGAATGTATAGGGATCATATGCAATCTGATCCCTGACCGCATAAAATAGCTTTATCGCTTTTGATTTTAAATCTGTCTCATTTCCGATAGATTTGTTTGCAAATTCAATGACAGTTTGATGATCAGATTCAACAAACGAAGTTGGTTCTAAATATTTATTAAAGTTCATAAATATATCCCTTTAATTTTGTTGATAACATTTATGTTTACCTTTCCATACAGTTTTCAATTTATTTTTTTTTTCTAAATACTTAATCGCTTGCAATGTACATTGATCTCCATGTTTCCGAAAATGACCTGCAATTTTTTTCTTTGTTTTCGGTGTCAAACAATATGTCATAATTTCTTTTGCCAGGTATTCATATGGTTCGGGTAAATTTTTAACTGGTTTTATAAACGTAATACCTGCATTATTATTTCTTTGTTCTCCGCAAGTCCAGTGAAGTTTATCTGTGTGTTGAGACAAATATTGTCTAAGCTTTGAGCGGATTTTACCCCCCTCACCTGTAGAACCATAACCATGAATAACGCAGATTTCAACATTTTTTATGTTTTGTATACATAGATTATAACTCGCTATAAATTGCTTCAACGCTTTATCAACTGTATATCCATGTAAATTGATTTTGTATATTTCATTCTTTTCCATAGTCATTCAAATTTTGAATACATAAAAATTATGATGTTTAACATACCCATTTCTGTCTGACAATAAAAACTATATAAATCTATACAGTCAATTTCTGCAAATCTTTCCATTATTAATTATTTATTTAAAAATATAATATTTTTAATAAAGGCTGTTTATATGTTGATAACTTAATAAGTCATTAATTTTATATTAAAAATAATCATACTGATGTGTTAATAACTTTTGAATTATGTTTGCAAAAAATTATGATTTCTTTTGGTGTTTATGAAAAAAGCGATGTCTATCGTAATTTTATATATCAAAGTGCGTATGTCACATTATTTTTTGAAATGGATAATAATTAATGTGGGAATGTCTAATCATAATTAAAATGATAATATCAGGAATTCTTATTTAGTGAATATGTCCCTTAAATATTAAAAATATATCAAATAGATTTGCGAATATTTATTTATTAAAAGTGAAAGTGTCCCATAATATTTAAAATGATTTATGTATAGGAAAACTTAAAAATAAGTTCCTCATTTCTGAAAGAGTCAATTCTATTCATTTTGAACCAGGATTACACTGAAGAAGATGAATAAGATGAATTAAAAGTGTTTTATTTCATCTTATTCAGTGTAATCCTGGTTAAAAAACAAAATGAACAATTATTAAATGAGGAACTTATTGGGGTCACATCTTGATTATTTCATTTAATTTGGTTGTCCAATCAAAATTAAATGCAATAATCAAGATGTGACCCCATAATCTAAAATCAAATTTATTCTTGCTATTTTAAATTTTTACTTTATAATTTCATGAATATTTAAAATAGAGGTTAAAATATTCATGTATAATCGTATTCAAAACCTGGCATTATCCAGTGAAGAGACTTGTTTTTTTTGGGGTCCCCGGCAAACCGGTAAAAGTACCCTATTGAAATCTCTTTTTCCAAAAGCACGCATTTACGATTTATTGCTGTCAACACAATATGAACGCCTAACAAGACATCCTGAAATCATACGTGAAGAATGCCTGGCAGCAAATGTTACTGGAGAAACACAGAAAGATTCCATTATTATTGATGAAATCCAAAAGATTCCGCAACTGTTGGATGAAGTTCACTGGTTAATTGAAAATAAAGGCCTTAGATTTATACTTTGTGGCTCAAGCGCCAGAAAGCTGGTTCGCAATCATGCCAATCTTCTGGGAGGACGTGCCATTCGTTATGAATTATTTCCTTTGACATGGCGTGAAATCTCCGATTTTTCGTTAGAAAAATCTTTAAATTCAGGATTGTTACCCAGGCATTACAAAAGTTCGAAGCCCATGCGGCTCATACAATCTTACATTGGGGATTACCTTAAAGAGGAAATTCTTGCTGAATCATTGACGCGTAATATTCCGGCATTTAATCGATTTCTTGAAATTGCTGCTATATCCAATGGCGAAGTCATCAATTATTCAAATATTGCCAGTGAATGTGGTACCAGCTCCCCCACTGTCAAAGCGTATTTTCAAATATTGGAAGATACGTTGATTGGTTATCACATTCCTGCATTTCGAAAACATGCCAAGCGTCGCTTAATTCTAAATCCTAAATTCTATTTTTTCGACTTATCACCTGTTCAATATCTTTGTAAATGGGGCAATGTTCAGATCGGTTCGCCGCTTTTTGGACGTGCGTTTGAGCATTTTATATTGATGGAATTAAAAGCACATGCCAGTTATTCAGAATTATTTTATCCAATTTCCTACTGGCGCACAACATCTGGGAATGAAGTTGATTTCATATTAGGTGATCATGAGATAGCCATTGAGGTCAAATCATCTCAATTGATTCAGTCTAAACGTCATTTAAAAAATATTCGAAAATTTCAATCAGATTATTCAACAAAAAGATCTATTATTGTTTCAAATGACCCTGAACCACGCATGACAGAAGATAAAATTGAAATTTTACCCTGGCAGGTATTTCTTGAACAGCTTTGGAATGGACAAATATTGGATGGTTCTTGAGGTTGCCGAAATCGAGAATTCCTTGTATGAAATTCACTTCCCCTAAACTATAAACATACGCCCAGCGAAAATGATTTGAAAAGGTCAATAAGTAAGCGATCATAAGTTTTCGGGTAGATAAAAGTATAATCTTCTGGACTATGTTCGACCGCCTGGTATTGAAAAATTCCGGTTCCAGCACGACCGCCTGGGGTTGAAACCCCAGGCTATTATCTGTCGTCCCTATCGGGACTTATAGTGTCTTGTTAGATGGGCGCATTCCCAAAAAGTCGGACTTTTTAGAGAGAAACATTGAAAAATGATGTAT
>Ga0272440_1001388_pt1 | contig 19804 bp, 19 predicted proteins | sample SSMMMBAug17_FD_192440 | JGI IMG/M metagenome (GOLD analysis project Ga0272440, IMG submission 192440) | Marine sediment archaeal communities from Little Sippewissett salt marsh, Falmouth, MA, United States - SSM-MMB-Aug17 | ecosystem: Environmental > Aquatic > Marine > Wetlands > Sediment ...
ATGAAACCGCTAACATCTTACCAGATGGAGAATATTCCAGCGACCACACTCTTCCGCTGAAGTCAGATAATTGTTTCCAGTTTACGACATTGAACTGTCTTTTACAGGCAAACAACAATAATAAAAATGTGAAAAAAAAACAAAGCTTTCGAAAACATAATTTGTTCATAACGTTCCTTCTTCGTTCATCAGACTTTTTGCTAAATCTGCAATTGTTATTTGTTTTAGCATGCAGTCATCATATATTTCAATCATCTGATGCTCATTTTTTAGAAATTGAATTTTTTCTTTCGGTGGAATAAAATTGAGTTGTTTCATGGCCCATAGCGATAGACCTCTTTGGAGCAGATTGTTCGCATTTAAAAAAGGGAGCAAATGATTTCCTGCAAATTGAAAATAATCTTTATTCCCTTGAGCGCCTCTTCCAATGCCCCAAATAACACCTGATTGAAGTTGTTGCATGTCTAAAAAAGTGCCGCCAGGAACAATGTAATAAACAAGAATACTGGCGTATTCCTTTGCCATCCATTGATAACATGAGAGCACTTCACCAAAAGCTTCTGGAATGCCCCATCCCACACCACCAGATTCCTCATTTAAATACCACATGAATCTTCTGATAATTCCTCTGGCAGATTCTTTGTCTGATAAAGCATACTGGGCAATTGATTTTCCAATCATTGTAATGGCACGCCATTTTATAATGGGTTGGTGATGATACAAAAGTGAAATCAAGGGATTAATTAATTGAGATGGGGATAATTTCAAATAAGGTTCAAAACAAACGTCCCAATCCTCTTTGCGTAGTTCTTCTATAAAAACTTTTTTGAGTTGTCTGCTTTTCATTTTTTATTGGAAAGGTTCAATTTGATTTGAAAAAAAATGTCAAAAGTACTTATGAATGGCTTCTTGAATCACTTTAAACGTAACTGGTTTAGAAATATAATCTTTCATTCCACAGTCTTTGCATTTTTCTTCAACTTTATCTGATGTATTGGCTGTAACAGCAATAATAATCGGTTGTTTTTCATTACAATCGTTCAATATCTGTCTTGTTGCTTCAATACCGTCCATTCTAGGCATTTGAAGATCCATAAAAATAAGATCATATGGTTGCTGTTTAAATGCTTCAACACCTTGAAGACCATCATTTGCAAAATCAGCTTCAATGCCCACCTTTTTGACAAATTTGGCTAAAATTTTCTGATTGATCAAATTATCTTCAACAATAAGACATTTTATTGTTGATAGGTCTATAACCTCTTTTTCTGGCATTTAGGCATTCACTTTCAAATTGAAAAATCCTATTGATAGAGAAAACATTGTGAAATGTTCTATTTATCTTTAGGGGGTCTAATGACATAAATAATAAAAAATAGCAAGCGTTAATCTTGGTTGTCGTCAATACCCTTCCACTAATTCTTCAGGAGCCAAATCATCAAAACGTGTGTATGCGCCATTAAATCGAAGAACAACCTCGCCAGTCGGTCCATTTCTTTGTTTTCTCAACAATATTTCTGCAAGACCTTTGTTTGGATTGGTTTCATCTTTATTGTAAACTTCATCTCTATAAATAAAAATAACCAGGTCAGCATCTTGCTCAAGATTTCCGGATTCTCTGAGGTCAGAAAGAATGGGACGCTTATCGCCGCGTTCTTCAAGTTTTCTATTTAACTGTGACAAAGCAATGACTGGAAGATTGAGCTCTTTTGCCAGTGCTTTCATTGATGAAGATATTTCACCGATTGCAAGATCTCGACGTTCTGCTCTTTCGTTGGTTCGCATTAATTGAAGGTAATCAATAATAACCAAACCAATATTGTGCATTTTATGAAGTCTTCGGCATTTAGCTCTAATTTGAAGAGCGGATTGTGCCGGGGAATCGTCTATAAATATGGGAGATTCAGATAATATACTGGCAGCATAAGTTAATTGTTCCCAATCTTCCTGAGAAAAAGACCCTCCACGTAATTTTGATGAATCAACACGTGCTTCAGAGCAAAGCATTCTCATCGCTAATTGTTCTTTTGACATTTCAAGGGAAAAAAAAGCGACAGGAACTTGAGCATCAATAGCTGCATTTCTTGTCAGATTCAGTGCAAAAGCGGTTTTTCCCATACTGGGTCTTGCAGCCAATATGATTAAATCTGAGGACTGAAGTCCGGCTGTTAAAAAATTTAATTTTTTAAAACCTGTCGTTACGCCAGTGATTGAGGAATCACTGTTAGAACGTTCCTCAAGAATTTTAAAACTTTCTTGAACAACATCATTGATTGAATGAAAAGATGGTTTTATTGTATCCTGAGAAACTTCATAAACAGCATTTTCAGCAAAATCAATAACAGATTCAACATTGATTTGATTTTCAAAGCATTGGGTAACAATCATGTTTGCTTTAGATATCAAAGACCTGAGTAAAGCTTTTTCTCTGATGATATTTGCATATTCAATAGGGTTGACAGCCATTGGAATTTCATTAACCAGCCGAGACAGTGCTGTAGCCCCTCCAATAGAATCAAGCGCATTTCGGCTCCTTAAATGATTGGTAATGGTGACAAGGTCTATTGGCTCACTTTTTTTAAATAAATCCAATATTGACTGAAAGATAGTCTGGTGTTTTGTTGTATAAAAATGTTCTGCATTGATAATTTCGACAATATCTAATAATAAACTGCTATCCAACAAAATAGAACATAATAAAGACTCTTCTGCTTCAATGCTTTGGGGAGGAATTTTAGGAACATTAGTAACCGCTTGTTCCGGGCGCATCGTTTTTGGGGGGTAGGGTTGATTTAATTCCGAAAATGGGTCCATTTGAATGCTTTCAAAAAAAGATCGGGGATAATAAAAATTATCCCCGATCTATAAATATGATAACTTATTTGAGTGATTCTATATTTAGGAATTCTTTCAAGATATTGTTAAACTCTATTCAGAAATAACCTCTATCTTGATTTTAGGTTCAACATCCTGATAAAGACGTATCGGAACTTCAAAAGAGCCCATCTCTTTGATGGGATCTTTTAACAGTATCTGACGTTTATCAACAGTGATTTCTACTTCTTTCAGGCTATGAATAATGTCACGAACCTGAACGGAACCATATAAGGTTCCTTCTTCACTCACTTTAACAGGAATCTGGCAAACAACATCTTCAATACGTTTTGCAAGCTCTTGAGCTGTAGAACGTTCTTTTGCAATTTGCAAGTCAATTTTAACCCGCTCCTGTTCCATTTTTTTTCGGTTTTCAGGGGTTGCCAGGATGGCTTTACCCTGGGGCAGCAAATAATTTCTGGCATAACCTTTTGCCACTGATACTTCACTGCCGATAATACCCAGAGATTCTATTGTTTCTTTCAGAATAACCTTCATATTTCAATCGGCTTTATAAAGAGAAATTCTTTTTTAAAGCCGTCCTCCTTTCATTTTTTTCAGAACCAATCGTATGGAAAACCCGATGACTTGTCAGGCGGTTGATTACTGTCCGGATTTTGTTTTCTAAAATCCGCCCATATATCAAATAAACCAATACCAATGACCAAAATAAGAGACAGTTGATGAATGACAATAAATGAATACAACAACAAACGTACAGTTTTTGAAACTTTCTTTTTCTCAAAAAAGAATGACATGACAGCTATCCCTTGAAAAAAATAGATAACCATCAGTACAATCAAAACATTACAACCAATAATCGTAAATATATCTATTGGCAGTAGCATCAACGATCCTGATGCAATCACGCCCCAAACCAAAATATCGGGTGATTTCCAGCCATTCAATGAACCATAGTCAGGAAAAGGAATTTGTTGTTTTTGAAACATGATTCGAGCCGCTAACAAGTTTAACCAGGATAAAATCATTAGAAAAGCGATGCAAACGGATGGAATGATACGAATCAAAACATAAACAATACTTTGCATAGATTGCGTTATTTTTCTGACTTGCTCATCAGACATTCCCAGATCTTTATAAAGATTGAGGCTTAATGTAACGTTATGATTGACATAATCAGATAAAATGGTTCCAATGCCAGTGGATATAACCTGACTATAATAAAACAAACCAAATAAACCCGCTATGAAAACACAACCTGTGGTGTAAAGAATGGTTTCATCTACTGAAAGTTCTTTTTGGATCAGTTCAGACATAATACTGCCAAGGATTAGTAGTTCAGCAACAAATAAAGTGTCCAGTGTTATACCACCATATACTTGAATTGAAATAAGCATGGTTAATGTCATTAAAGCCATCATGGGCTTTCTGCCAAGTTTGAATCTGTAATACATAATTGGCAGAGGAATAAAGCATGAGCACAACCATCCTATAACAGGGATATAAATGGCTGCGATTAAAATGGATGACACAAACGTCACGCCAGTAAGTATTTCTTTCAATGGATGTTGCGGTACTGTTTGTTGCACGATTTCTGTCTTTCTTGATCTTATTTGATCAGGCAGAAGGTTTATAATCAATCGACACGACCTACATACGGCATTAAAGCAATGGTTCTTGCGCGCTTAATTGCTAGACTCAAAGCGCGTTGATGTTTATTACAGGTCCCTGAAATCCGGCTGGGTATAATTTTTCCACGTTCTGTAACAAATCCGGATAACACTTTGGGGTCTTTATAATCAATCACTAAGCTGGTATCTGCACAAAAGCGACAGACTTTCCGTCGATGATAAATTTTTTTTCGTCGTTTGAACTTATCTCTGTTTCTATTATTCCTTTGGGCAGCCATATTATTCCTCCTTGTCTTTATCTTCAGAGTCGCCGATTTCATCAGTGGTTACTTCTGATTGTTCATTTGAAGCAATCTCTTTGTTATCATCGGTTTCTTCGCTTTCATCTGATTCATCTGAATTTTCTTCAGCTTGAGTTTCTAAAGATGATTCTTCGTCATTTACATCAGATGACAATGCCTGTGATTGATTACGTTCATATCGTTCTAAATCAAAGGTATCTTCCAATAAAATGGTCAAATATTTCATGACACTATCTTCAAGACGTGAAATACGTTCAAATTCTTCAACCATTTCTGTTTTAGAACAATAATCCAGACGAACATAATAGCCACGATTTTTTCTTCTGACCTCATAGGCCAGCTTTCGCACACCCCATTCATCTTTTTCCAGCAAAGCGCCATCATACTGTTCAATGAGTGCTTTAGAACGATTCAAAAACGCTTCTCGCGTTTCCTCGCCAGCATCAATATCGAACAGTAAAATTGTTTCATACCGTCGTTTCAATTTAAATAATCCTCCTTATGGATTGTATAGCCCTTCGAACAGAGCAAGGAGATGCTTTTGCATCTTAAATATAATGAGCATCAATAAATTATTGATGCGACAAAAATGGATTTATTAACGTTTTATTCGTTTGAGGTCAAGCAAATTAATTGCATATTTACGTTTTAAGATAGAAAAAGCTTGACGTTAGCCATTACTTTGAATATACAGATTTTCCAAAAGGGCGATTAACTCAGCGGGAGAGTGCTACCTTCACACGGTAGAAGTCACTGGTTCAATCCCAGTATCGCCCACTTTAATATTCAAGGCTATTCTAAAAAATAATTAAGAATGGCCTTTTTTATTATGATTGATAGAAAACAATTTGAAAAAAATCTTGACCAATCATTGAAATCTCATTATTTATCAACGATAAACTTTATATTTATTAAACAAGATTAAAATAATTAAATGAAAAAAATTATGTTAAACCAACACGACGCGCTATCACAACGCTGCCGAAGGCTTGGCTCTGAGGTAACGTTTGAATATTGTAGACTTCATGCAGAACATCCTAAAGTCTGTTCCAGTATCATTCAATGTTGGTGGGAACACTTTGACATCATTTCTTTTTTACAAATGTATTTAAAACAAGACCAGTTCGAGGCATTACAACAACCTACACACAAACCTAAAGTGACAAGCCTCATGGAAATTATAAAAGAAGCTCAAAGGAGAGTCGAATCGTGATTATTAAACAACTTGGGGTAGGTCCCCTGATGGCTAACTGTATTATTGTTGGATGTGCACAAACCAAAAAAGCAGTTGTAATCGATCCAGGCGATGAAGTGGATCGAATTCTTATCGCCCTTTCTGAAGATCAATTGTCAGTTGAATATATATTGAATACTCACGCTCACTTTGACCATGTCGGTGGCAATGGGATGTTGAAAAAAGCGACAGGTGCCCCTATTTGTATTCACAAAGATGATGCACCGATGCTCAAACACACCAGTCAAAGTGCAGCGGCATTTGGAATGTCTGTGGATAATTCGCCAGAAGCCGATCAAACTTTCGATGATGGAGATCACATTCGTTTTGGAAATATTGAATTGAAAGTGTTGCATACTCCAGGCCATAGTCCAGGAGGTGTTTCATTCTATACATCCGGTGTTGTGTTTGTTGGTGACACACTTTTTGCCGGTTCTATTGGTCGTACAGATTTTCCTGGCGGGAGTTATAATCAGTTGATTGCATCTGTGAAAAACAAGCTGTTTACACTTGATGACAAAACAACTGTATATTGCGGTCATGGCCCGGAGACAACTATTGGGCACGAAAAAAAATTTAACCCGTTTTTTCAATAAATTTTTTTAAAAAGCACCCAGTTGACAATTTTTAATTTTAATTCCCAATGTTTCACATGCACAACTGACATGTAGTTTGTTTATTTTTAGGGTTTCAGCAATCTTCCAAATTGTCTTACAGAAAATTCGATTGTTTTCTTGAGCATCTGAGATCGCCTGTTTCAAATCTGGTTCTATCGTATCAAGAGGTTTTATTTTTTTCTTTTCAGGTTCATACCCAAACAGTCCCAGTTGACATTTGCTCAGTTTTATTCCTGCCAAATCTGTTGTTTGGCCGATTCGTTTGATACTGATTTTATGTTTCCTGGCAATATCAAATGCCACTGCACATGGAAGTTTATCTGACCGAAGATACTGCTGTATAATAGTAAGAACCTCGTTATCAACAGTTTGTTGAGGGGAATAATTTTTTTGTTTCATCAATAACAATCCTTTCATTGGAGTTAATTATTTGTGAAAATTCTTATAGCCGATGATTCAGAAATGACCCGAATGATCCTTGAAGGCCGTTTAAAACAATGGGGATATGAGGTCATCAATGCTTGTGACGGTCAAGAAGCCTGGGGAATCCTTCAAAAAAAAGGGCGACCTCGTATTGCCCTTATTGATTGGATGATGCCCCGCCTGAACGGCATAGAACTATTAAAAAAAATTCGTCAGTATATTAAAGAACCTTACATCTATACAATTTTGCTGACAGCAAAAAAGGGAAAAGATAATCTTGTCGAGGCAATGAATGCCGGTGCAGATGATTTTATATCTAAGCCTTTTGACCCCAATATTTTAAAGGTTAGACTTAGAGCCGGTGCCAGAATAACAAAACTTCAGGAAGAACTTATTGCCGCACGTGAAGCGCTTCGTGTTCAAGCGACCCATGATTCACTAACACAACTGTTCAACAGATCAGCACTGATGGATATGATGAGCCGAGAAATATCCAGATCTATCAGAGATCAGTCTTCAATTGGTTTACTCATAGTTGATATAGATCATTTTAAATCTGTCAATGATACGTTTGGGCATTTAGTCGGCGATCAAGTTCTAAAACAATTGTCCAGCCAAATGAAAACATGCACTCGGCAATATGACATCATTGGCCGATATGGTGGTGAAGAATTTATTATTTTACTGCCTCGATGTGGAAAACAAGAAGTTTTAAGTGTTGCTGAACGACTTCGTAATAGTATTTCTAACACACTATTTGAAACAACAGCTGGCCCCATCAATCTTTCAATAAGCCTGGGAGCCACCTGGGTTACTCCCTCTGATCAGGAATGTCACGAAGAAGAACTGATCCGAATTGCTGATGAAGCCTTATATAAAGCCAAAAATAATGGCAGAAATTGCACAATCATATGCGAATATCATTAAGAAATGCTCTGAAAATAAACGCCCCATTCTTAATTTACATTTTCAGTTCTTGTTTGTAGAGACAAGGCATGAATTGTCTCTACGATCTATAGCCACGAAACGTTCATGTGTAAATGGGGATTTTTTTTAATTGCTCCTAAGAAGCTTTCCTAAACACCGCAATCAAAAATTTCTTGGTTTACAAATAATTTCCCGAATACGCATATCAAACAAATCAGATTGATTGGCGGGTCTCAAAACAAGGGCTGTATCCGATCCTTTTCCACTACCGCCAATAGAAACAATATCTTTGCCTGTTAAGGCTCCAGCATCGGCTGCCATAATTGCTATTTCAACCGCCACTTTTGTTCCCTGACCAAAAAGTCTTAATACATCTGCAATCAGTAAAACCGGATATATCCCCTCGAATTTTTTTGCAAGAGATCGTTCCACGCCAGATAAGGCATGTGTTGCTGTTATAACATGCATCCCTTTTCTATCTAAAGATAATTTAATTTCAGGTGTCATGACCAATTCAAATGGTTTTCGAAACCCACAATGGTAGGTAACAACCGTTAACTTGCAATCAGTGAAAATATTATGGGCTAAAAGGGCTGTCGTTCCACTGGTTGATGCAATTACAACTTCGTTAATACCCAATTCTTTAGCCCTGTTATAGGCAAGACTCAATGTCTCTTTCGTGTTATCCGGTCCGACTTTATCGAAATACATAAAAAATTCTCCTTAGGAACCACAATTTATTAAATTGTGGTTCTTTAAACCCAATTATTATATAAAAGCAGGCCTTTCTTCAACTTTTCGCTTCGCCCAATTTTGACGAACGACTCTTTTTTTCACCTGTTCAGACATTTTTTTTAAATCATCAGCGGTTAAACGCCCATCTTCATGCTCTTCAACATACAACTGCTCAATCAAATGATCATATTGTTCTTTTACGATTGCCTCTGTTTTTTCAAAAATTTCTGCTTTTATTCTGCCTTGTTGCTTGATGTATAAATAGATACATACAACAATACCTGCAAAGATAATGACCAAAAAACAGACAATGATGTTGAGATGGCCAGATGTCGAATGAGTCTGTTCTGTGATTTCTTGCTTTAATTGATTAAAAATATCATTTATTTCTGATTGTGTTGATGCAATTTTGGAAATATCTGAGCTATGGTCACGGGATCTAAGATTTGCATTTGACAAATATTGTGTATTTATTTTTTGGATGCGGTCGCTCATTTCTGAAATTCGTTCTTTGATGTGTTGCTGTTCGGTTTTTATTTCAGCAAGAATTTGGATTCGTTGTTGCGGTGATAATTTTGTTGAAAGTGCAATTAACGTATTTGAAATAGACGAAATTTCCTGGCCTAATGATTTCACAGCCGCTTCCAGATCTGCTTTCTCCACTTTATTTTCCGACAGCTCTTCAATCATTTGAATAATACGCCTTGCTCCTGCTTTGGACGCTTTACCACTTAAAATATTTTTTATGTCTGTTTGTCCATTGACGATATCATCCAGTGAATTTGTCACCTGCCGCCGAATTCCAGGTTGAGAGTTTAATGCAATATAAAACGCATCTGTTTCACTTAGATTAGACATTTTTTTAGTAAGAGAAGGTTCTTCTTTTGAAGCCAAAGATTGTGTTGCTGCAAAGCTTATCTCAAAAAAAAACAGTCCAATGAATAAAACATACACCCAAACATATTTTGCAGTGATCTGCATGGTTATAATATCTCCTTCCAGATAAATCATTTTCTTTTCATTCCATGAAAACATCTTGAGCGTCAAGCTTTTTATTTACGAAAATAATAAAAAAAATTTTGACCTTTCAATTTTTTAAAGAAATGATTTTATTTGATAACATCCATCCCTTTTTGAATGAACTGATAGTGCGTTTCATATTCAGGGTTATTATAAATTACTTTAGTCAGTATTTTCATATCTTCTTCACTTCCACGATATGGCTGAAGATGGAACAAATTAATTTCCTCAGTAATAGACATATTCATAACAATTGCGCTATTAAATGAAGTATCTGGGAGTAAAACCAGGTATGATGCATCATTACCACAGCGAAGAATTTGTTGTTTATCTGATTGATAACGTGAAAACATTTCTTCTAAAAACTGAAATAAATCTTGTTTGACAGCTGATGATATTTTTTCATAATCAATAACCTTAAACGCAATGAGGCTTAAAGGAATATTTTTTGTTTTTGCATCTTGAAATGCATACCATGCATGTTTAAAAAAACGAAGATTTTTGTCTGCTTTGTCGATTAAAGCCTCAGGTGTGGTCATTGATTCATATAGCTGAGCAAGACCTGCCTCTATTTGAAGAACTTTATTTTCATATGTATACGGTTTGAATTCAAAGGATCTGACTTCATTAATAATTTTTTCTCGCATAAACTGAGCATTCCAGATATCAATCTGAAATAAAAATAAAATGTGTCTGGATGGTGCACTATCATAAAACATGATATCCAGATCTCCCAGCATATTTTGAAATATCAAGCTAAGAGACGTAATAATATCTCTTTTTTTTTCTTCTGAAAAAATTTGATAATCAGCAATTTCTATAACCATAACCGTTAGCGGTGCATTATTCTTTTTTGCCGCATCAAATTTGTATCGAAACATCAACATCACTTCACTGTTATACATTTCTTCCATGACCTCTTTTTTCCATGTATCAGCTCTTTTCATTTCTGGATGAGCATTGAGTGCACCAGCCAATATCAGAAGGTCTTTTGATTGATCTTCATAAGGTTTTATTTTAAATGCTTTGATTTCATCAATGATTTTACGAGAAATTGAATTGACAAACGTTAAATCCTTATTAAAGAAAAAAAAGGCATACATTGCAAAGTGTTCCAAAATATAAAGACAATCATTATCCTTTAAATGATGTCTAAGGAGCGGTAAAATAATTTGTGTGATATTTTTCTGTGCTTCCATAGAAAATCTTTTATAATCCATTATTTCAAATAATAACAATATAACCGGCTCTGCAGAATGACAGGCATGATGAAAGCTTTCCCTCAGCTTTTTTTGAAATGTTAAATCCAAAATGGCGGCATCAATAATATTTTCATACGATGTCATGGTTGGAAATTTTTCAGCAACACCCCCAATGACCGATAATGAAAAGGATTTTCCAGAACTATTTTTGAATACAACCTCACCCATTTCATGAATGAGCTTATCGCGAACCGTTCGACTTCCCCAAATAGGTGTGTTGGGCAATGCTAAAACAAACTGGGATCGATCACTTCCATGGAAAAGTAAGTCAATGTTTCTGAGTTTTTTCTCGATTATCTTAATAAATGTCACCAGTATTTTCTGCTGTAAATCAATATCATAACCATAAAAAGACTGAATCTCAAAAATTAGTACACTCATGGTATAACCATATCGCCTGGCTCGAGAAAATTCCTGATCAAATCGGTCTTTCAAATAGCTATAGGTTAGCGCACCTGTTTTTTCATCCATCACCATTTTTTCACGGGTTAACTTATAGACTCTTGCCCTTTCAATGGATGCACCACATCGATCTGATATACTTTTAAGCATTTGAAAAGTTTGAGCTGTGAGTTTATTAAATGGAATTTTGTTGATAATAATAACCCCCAATGGTCGGTTACGTACGCCTCGAATAGGCGCACACATTATCTTATCTTTAAAGAAAGACTCATATTCTGGATGTGTTCTTAAATCATTGATGGATACAAAATGGCTTTTCCAGAGAATATTGTTATAGGGTTGATTTTTGACATCAATAACGTCCGGAGGGATATCTCCTGAATCCTCTGTTAACTCAATAACTCGTTTTAATTGTTTATTATCTTGTGTAAGTATATATACCGATGCCGCTATTACGCCTAAATATTGGGTGAGCAAATTTAACAATGTCGGATAAATCTCTGATTCATTTAATGTATTAATTTTTTCCTGGGCTTTGTATAACGAAGAAAATGTATCTTCCTGAGAAATGACTTCAGAATCCTTTTTTTCCTTATATTTTACCAGAGCACTATATTCCGTTAAAAGTTTAGAAAACCTGATTTCTAAATCCATAAAATCATCCTTAATCTTAACATGCTCTGTACGCCTGATTTCACCAACAAATCCAATACAAGCCGATACAAATAAGAAAACCAAAGGCTCCCCCCAAAAAGCCTCCAATAAGGTTTGGTTATCATAAAAAAATATCAGGATACAACATTGGACAATACTTGCGGTTATACCCGAAACAAATCCAGCAGCAAATCCATATCGAACGGCAATCGGTAGAATAACAAACCAATATGGATGTGGGTGAATTCCTAAAAATCCAGGATTTTTTCTGAACCAGAAATAATTGATGCCTAAAAGAAAAAGAATTCCTAAAATACCTTCAATCATTTCTGTTTTTACAAATAATGATTTTGACTGTGATTCATGGCCTTGATTAATCTTTTCTTTGGATTCAAATAGTGCTTTATCACCAATTTCTAGCTTAATATCCGGTAACATGTTTATCCCTTCACATTGTTGATTGATTAAAAATTTTTCAATCATCACCCATTCATGCAAATTTTAGTCAAAATTCCTGTTTATGCTTATTTCAACAGAAAAAATTAATTTTTTTGAATAAAACATTTGATTCCATCATTTGCTTGAAGTATACTATGGCATCTTTATGTTGGAAACATATGAAAGAATAGAAGGAGTATTTATAAAATGCCAACTCCATTAGAAAAAGCACGTTTAAATCGGGACTCAATGAAGGCCAGAATTCTGAATTCTGCTCGAAAATTATTTGGAGAATATGGGTACCATGGCACAACGACCCGAATGATTGCCACGCATGTTGGAATTGATATATCAACATTATATTACCATTGGGGCGAAAAGCGAGATCTATACGAATCTGTTATTACAGATATCAATGATGAAATGCAGGAAAAATTACTTGAAGCTGAAAAACTCATGGCCGGTAAACCTATAGCAGAGCGTATAGAAATTGGTATTGATTACATTTGTGATTATTTATTTGAAAACCCTGAAATATCCAATTTAATTTTATTTCGTTATTTCAGTAAAACACGCGAAGATCACAGTATAGAAACCAAAATTCCCGAATATATATCGAATATTGCGGTATCATTGGGTTTGGCCCAAAGAAAAAAAGACATTACCGTTGAAGCCAAAGCGCGTGTTCTTGCGATTTGGAATGCGGTATTAAATTTTATTTCCGGACGAAGTGTGTTTCAACCGATTTTGGACATTGAAAAACAGCAATATATCAAAATTGTTAAAGAAACGATGAACTTTCTTTTAATTCCCGCTTTTTCCGGAACTTAATTAATCACCAAAGGAGGTAAAATTATGGCGCTGAACATGGATGCAATTGGTAAAAAGCTGGGTCCTTTCACCAAAGCGTATACCTGGAAAGACGCTGTGCTTTATGCACTGGGTGTGGGATCGGGATTTTCAGAGCTCGATTATTGCTATGAAAAAGAATTAAAAGTCATCCCCAGCTTTTCCATTGCAGCAATTTTTGAATTTTTGTCTCACGTTGGGATGGAATCTAATGTCAACCTTGCCGGCATTCTTCATGGAGAACAAGAGCTGACATTTCATAATCCCATTCCACCTGAAGGAGAGTTGACCACTGAAGGACGTATTACCCATTACTATGATAAAGGCGAAGGCAAAGGCGCATTAATCGTCGCTGAAAGTGATACCTTTCATTCCAATGGAAAAAAGTTATTTACCAGTAGAATTACTATTTTTGGACGATTAGATGGCGGGTTTGGTGGTGAAAATGCGCCTAAAAAAAATATTGTATTTCCAGATCGTGAACCTGATTTTGTTGTTGAAGATGCTCCGAATTCAGATCAACCCCTTTTATATCGATTATCGGGCGATGTCTTTCAGTTGCACGTTGACCCTGAATTTGCCAAAATGTCTGGTTTTGAAAAACCAATTATGCATGGTTTGTGTACGCATGGATTTGCCTGCCGTGCTTTGATTAAGTCACTGGTTCCTGGCGAGCCTGAAAAAGTTCGGAAATTCAATTGTCGATTCTCTAAAACGCTCTATCCTGGCATGGGCATAAAAACACTGATATGGAAAACGGAAGACGGTAAAGCATTATGGCGAACAGTCAATGCAGAAACTGGAGATACTGTTATTGATTTTGGTGAATTTGAATATGGGGATATTCCTGATGATCGTATTCGTTTTGATGATCGTGTTGCTATCATAACAGGAGCTGGTGGAGGATTGGGTCGCGTGTATGCACTGGAATTAGCCAAAAGAGGTGCCAAAATTGTGGTGAACGATCTCGGCGGTTCTCGCGATGGCTCCGGTGATGGATCTGCTTCCCCGGCCGATCGCGTTGTTGAAGAAATCAAAGCATTGGGAAGTGATGCTGTTGCAAATTACGATAATGTCGCTACTGTTGAAGGTGGTGAAAATATTGTTCAATCTGCTTTGAAAGCATTTGGGAGAGTCGATATTGTCATCAACAATGCTGGAATATTACGAGATAAGAGTTTTGTAAAAATGACATCTGAAAACTGGCAAAGTGTTTTAAATGTTCACTTAAATGGAGCATACAATGTTACCCGCCCTGCATTTAAAGTCATGAAAGAAAATAATTATGGTCGAATTATTATGACGACCTCTGCTGCTGGTCTTTATGGTAATTTTGGTCAGACCAATTATTCATCAGCCAAATTAGGGCTTGTGGGATTGATGAATACCCTGAAACTTGAAGGACAGAAATATAATATCAAGATTAACACCATTGCACCCCTGGCAGCATCTCGTTTAACTGAAGATATTTTTCCACCAGACTTTTTTGAAAAAACCAAACCAGAATTTGTATCCCCTATGGTTGTTTACTTATCTTCTGAAGAATGTCCGGTAACCGGTAATATTTATAATGTTGGTGCTGGTTGTTTTAACCGCGTTGCTATGGTGACAGGACCAGGGTTGGTTGTTCAAGGGAAAGATGAATTTCCAACAGTTGATGATATTGTCGCACAAAAATCTGCTATTGAAAGTTTGAGCCATGCCAAGGAATATTTCCAACTGAATGATCAGGTCGGTGATGTCCTGATGGCTTTTGAAAAGCCCAAACCTGCTCAAGAAACAAAAGTTGCCGGGTTTTTATCATGCGCAGATGTTTTTGCTGCAATGCCTTCATCCTTTATTGCTGACGCTGCTCAAGGCGTGGAAGTCATTTTTCAATTCAATATTTCTGGTGATGGTGGTGGTGATTGGTCAATCAATATCAAAGATCAAATCTGTACAGTAAATGAAGGTACTGCTGAAGCAACGTGTACCTTAAAAATGGAATCCGGTGATTTTCTGGACATGATGAATGGAAAACTTCCAGCCATGAAAGCGTATACATCTGGTAAACTAAAAATTTCAGGTGATATCATGAAATCACAGCTTATTGAAAAATTATTCAAACCCCAGGCATGATGAATAACAAAAAGGAGAATACCATGATAGGCATAACATCATACGGTACATATATTCCCCGTTTACGCTTAGACAGGATGGCCATATTTCAAAGCATGGGATGGTTCGCTCCCGCAATTATGATGGTGGCCCAGGGAGAACGCAGCATGTGTAATTGGGATGAAGATTCCATTACGATGGCTGTAACTGCCGCTCGTGACTGTCTGATCGGACAAGACAAATCAACGGTTGATGCCATATATCTGGCATCAACAACATTACCATACGCTGATCGTCAAAATGCAGGTATTGTGGCAACCGCCCTTAATTTGAGAGACGATATCGTTTCAACCGATTTTACAGCGTCTCAACGGGTGGGTACGACAGCATTGGTAACGGCTTTTGATGCCCTTAAAGGCGGCGACCGAAACAATATTCTGGTAGCTGCTGCTGATTGCAGAGAAACAAAAGCAGCTTATTTTTATGAAATGTGGTTTGGAGATGGTGCAGCATCCATTATGGTGGGTGATAAGGATGTCATCGCAGAATATAAAGGGTCACATTCCCTGTCATATGATTTTGCAGACCATTATCGGGGACGACTGAAAAAATATGATTATGTATGGGAAGAACGTTGGGCAAGAGATGAGGGATATTCCAAAATTATTCCTGAAGCTATTCAGGGATTGCTCAATAATACCAATACGACCATTGATCAGGTAGATCATCTGGTGTATCCATGTTTTTTTAAGGCAGAACATAAAAAAATTGCCAAAAAATTAGGGGCAAAACCCGAACAGGTCATGGACAATCTCCATGAAATGTGCGGTGAAACAGGTTGTGCTCACGCATTGGTTATGCTCACTGCAGCTCTGGAAAAAGCTAAACCTGGTGAAAAAATTGTCGTGGCTGGATTTGGTCAGGGGTGTAACGCTCTGTTATTTGAAGTTACTGATCATATAACTAAACTGGCAGCTCGTTCCGGTTTTGAAGGTGCTGTCAACAATAAGAAAAGTATTGATAATTATCCAAAATTTTTAACATTTAAGGATAATATTCAAACAGAAATGGGAATTCGGGCTGAAGCCCCAACACAAATTGCCGTGACAACATTATGGCGAAAACGAAAAATGCTGTTGGGTTTAGTGGGTGGAAAGTGTCGTGAATGTGACACACCACAATTTCCCAAAATGGATATATGTGTCAATCCCAACTGCAATGCTCATCATAGCCAGGATGACTATGAATTTTCAAATGTTCCAGCCAAAATCAATTCATATACCGGTGACCTTCTGGCAGTATCCGTTGATCCACCGCATAAGTATGGCATGATTCAGTTTGAAGGTGGTGGACGATTCATGGCGGATTTTACGGATTGCGATCTTGAAGAATTGAAAGTGGGATTACCTGTACAACTGATGTTTAGACGCAGACTTGAGGATAAAGAACGCGGCTTTAGTTCATATTTTTGGAAAGCCATGCCTGTACCAGGTGCCGCTGAAATGATGAATCGCGTTCGTTTTGATAATCAGGTCGCGATTATTACCGGTGCGGGTGGTGGTTTAGGACGTGTGTACGCACTGGAACTTGCCAAACGAGGTGCTAAGGTTGTTGTCAACGACCTGGGTGGTTCTCGTGATGGTTCTGGTGGCGGATCAACCCGAGCTGCGGATTTGGTGGTTGAAGAAATCAAATCCTCAGGCGGTGAAGCTGTGGCCAATTACGACAATGTGGCAACTGTTGAAGGTGGTGAAAACATTGTCAAATCTGCTGTCGATGCATTTGGCAGAGTGGATATTGTTGTTAATAATGCAGGTATTCTTCGGGATAAGAGTTTCACCAAAATGGAGCCTGAAAACTGGAAAGCAGTGTTAGATGTTCATCTCAATGGTGCTTATCATGTCAGTAGACCGGCATACACATTAATGAAAGATCAAGGTTATGGTCGAATTATCATGACCACATCTGCTGCTGGTTTATATGGTAATTTTGGTCAAACCAATTATTCAGCAGCCAAATTGGCTTTGGTTGGACTCATGAATACGTTGACCATTGAAGGGAAGAAATACAATATCAACGTTAATACAGTAGCACCTCTGGCAGCCAGTAGATTAACTGAAGATATTATGCCGCCTGAAATATTTGCAAAGATGAAACCTGAGTATGTTTCACCCATTGTATTATACCTTTGCAGCGATAAATGCCAGGAAAGTGGTTCTATATATAATGCAGGCATGGGGTATTATAATCGGGCTGCATTTTATACCGGACCCGGAGTAGCGATAAACAAAGGAAAAGAACCCCCAACACCTGAAGATATAAAAGCCAATTGGGATGCCATTAATTCTATGGAAGATGCCAGGCCCATCCCTGATGCCAACGCAGCCATTATTGCACTGATCAGCCCGCCAGATCCCAAAGCTAAAAAAGCGAAGTCTCAGGCGGCTAAACCTGAACAGGAATCAGCATCAGTAACGCCACAAGAAATTTTTGAATTGATGCCCAATCAATTTAAGAAGGATGCATCGGCTGGTGTGGATGTGGTTTTCCAATATTCCATATCAGGTGGTAATGGTGGTGATTGGAATGTGACGATTAAGGACCAAACCTGTGATATTCAGGTGGGAAAAGTGGATAAAGCGACCTGTACCATAAAAATGAGTGATACAGATTTTGTGGATATGGTAACCGGAAAGCTCAATCCCATGCAGGCTTTTTCATCGGGAAAACTCCAAATTTCCGGTGACGTCATGAAATCCCAGCTTATTGAAAAACTTTTTAGCATGAAATAGGAGGAACGATCATGGCAACAGGAATCAAAGACAAAGTGGTTATTATCGGTATGGGATGTACCAAATTTGGCGAACGTTGGGATGTCGGCGCTGAAGAACTCATGGTCGAAGCTTATGAAGAATGTATCCAGGATGCCGGTATCGAAAAGAAAGACATTGGAGCAGCATGGCTGGGTACCTGTCTTGAGGAAGTCAATATCGGAAAAAGTGCACTCCCTATGTCTACATCGCTTCGTTTACCATTCATTCCAGTAACCCGCGTTGAAAATTACTGTGCCAGTGGTACAGAATCTTTCCGCGGAGCCGTATATGCTGTAGCATCTGGCGCTTATGATATATGTCTGGCAATGGGTGTGGAAAAACTGAAAGATGCAGGCTATGGCGGACTTCCGAACCCAGGTTCTGGCGCAGGAACGCTTACCTTTCAATGGTGGCCTAACCTTACAGCCCCAGGTTCGTTTGCACAATTGGCCAGTGCCTATGCAGCAAAATTCAGAATACCGGATCATGATGTCAAACGTGCCATTGCTCATGTATCGGCCAAAAGCCATCATAATGGTGCATTAAATCCAAAAGCGCATCTTCAAAAGGCAATAACAGAAGACCAGATCATGGCGGCACCCATTATTGCTCATCCTCTGGGGTTGTATGATTGTTGTGGGGTAAGTGATGGTGCTGCATGTGCTATTGTGACAACAGTGGAAAAAGCAAAAGAGCTGGGCAAAAAAAATCTGGTTTCAGTGAAAGCTTTGCAACTTGCACTATCCAGTGGTGAAGAAATGGCCTACAATGAATGGGATGGCAGTCATTTTCTGACCACCACACGTTGTAGTGTAAAGGCTTATGAAGAAGCAGGCATTAAAAATCCACGTGAAGAAATCAGTATGATGGAAGTTCATGATTGTTTTTCAATCACCGAACTGGTCACCATGGAAGATCTTCATATTTCAAAACGTGGCGAAGCTGTCAAAGACATTATGGATGGATTTTATGATTTAGATGGCAAGGTTCCCTGTCAGGTGGATGGTGGACTCAAATGTTTTGGTCATCCTATTGGTGCTTCAGGCCTTCGAATGATTTACGAAATGTATTTGCAGTTTAATGGCCGGGCCGGTAAACGTCAGTTAAAAGATCCCAAATTTGGTTTAACCCATAATTTAGGGGGATTTCCATTTCAAAATGTTTGCAGTATTAGTATTTTGGGACGTTATGACGGATAGTTATACGCATTTATTGGCAAATATTTCTAAATGACGAAAAAACTTTCCATACTTTAGTTTCAAGGAAAGTTATTAAATGGTGGTTTTATTTTTCACAGAGACGTAGGATGATACGTCTCTGTGCTATGAGGCGCATTCCCAAAAAGTCGGACATTGTTTACAGGCGAAAGATTTCGAATCCGGTTAGCGTAGCGTAAGGCTTTAGCCCATAGCCGTCAGGCTAAGAGAAAATTCTCGATAATAGCAAGAAAGCGTAGGGCTAAAGCCCAACGCTGAATTGAGCAAGGACGCTAAAGCGCCCTCTAAGAACCATCTTTCAAGAGCGAACTGAAATTTTTTATGAGGGCGCTTTAGCGTCCTTTTTCA
>Ga0272440_1001389_pt1 | contig 19803 bp, 15 predicted proteins | sample SSMMMBAug17_FD_192440 | JGI IMG/M metagenome (GOLD analysis project Ga0272440, IMG submission 192440) | Marine sediment archaeal communities from Little Sippewissett salt marsh, Falmouth, MA, United States - SSM-MMB-Aug17 | ecosystem: Environmental > Aquatic > Marine > Wetlands > Sediment ...
CCACCACCATATTACAGGTAGGTTCAGTTACTGGCAGTCCAGCACCAATAGCAGCGGCCATTGGTTCTTCAATTAAGAACACTTCTCTTGCCCCTGCGGATTCAGCAGATTCACGCACAGCTCTGTTTTCAACTTGTGTAATACCTGATGGAACAGCAATAATTATCCGAGGACGAACAAATTTACGACGATTATGGGCTTTTTGAATGAAATGTCTTAGCATGGCTTCGGTCACCTCAAAATCGGCGATTACCCCATCACGCATGGGGCGAATAGCGACTATGTTTCCAGGCGTCCGACCTAACATTTTTTTTGCCTCTATGCCCACTGCCAGTACGCTATTTTTATAGCGATCATCTGTTCGTACTGCTACAACCGAAGGTTCTTCAAGCACAATCCCTTTTCCCTTGACATAAACCAATGTATTGGCTGTGCCCAGATCAATCGCCAGATCACTTGAAAAGGCTCCAAGGATTCCATCTAAAATCATACCTTTTGCTCCTCTTGTAAGTCATGCCTGACAATCATGTCATCTGAACAATTTTTTTTGTTCAATTTGATTATCAGTTTAATATTTTCTGAAATATCAAAAATATTCGTTTTTTACAAGGAATTGTTTTGCTTTTTTTTTTGTCATAAAAATTTTATGGGATTAGATTCTGCATGATCAAGTCATGAATAAAAGGTCTGAATGATCTTATTTTAATATTATTACGATTGGGATGAACTCTGTTTGTCAGCAGAATGATAATGATAGATCTTTCCAAATCAATCCAAAAAGAGGTACCTGTAAAGCCCAGATGCCCCACGCTGCTGGGAGAAAAAAACTTGCCACTGCTTGATGCAGGTGGTGTAGGAATATCAAATCCCAAAGGTCGTTGCGCACCGGATGGAACTTGAAAAAACGTACATAGCCATTTTCGATTGATAATCTTTTGGACTTTTTTTTGTTGGGGAAGGTCATGATATATACCCAACAAAATTTCCAATAATCGATAAACATCCAATGCTGTTCCAAACAAACCTGCATGACCACATACACCACCAAGAACATGGGCATTGTCATCATGAACTTCAGCAATCAGATTTCGTTTGCGCCATGGACAGTTTTCTGTTGCGGCATATTTATCTTTTTGAATAACTTGCGGGTGAAACAAGTCGATAAAAAAAGGGGCATTTATTCCCAAAGGTTTGTAAATATTTGAAAATAAATAAGCATCCAGGGGCTTATCGGTAATTCGTTTAATGGCCGCATCTAAGACCATAAATCCCAGGTCGCTGTACTCAGTTTTATGTCCTGGTTTGTAAGCCAATGGTTCATTAAAAATTTGTTTTAGTAATATCTCAGATCGTTTGTTTTGCGGTACATTTATTAAATTTTCAAAATAGGGTCGATGGGCCGGTAAGCCTGACTGATGGCATAAAAGCTGAGTGATTGTTATATTTGCTTTATCTGGTGTTATTTTTTCTGGAAATATGCTGGATAATTTCTCATCAAGTTGCATATAGCCGGTCTGCACCATATGCAGCATTGTAAGGGTAGTGGCCAATGGTTTGGTCAGTGATGCCAGATCAAAAATTGTTTTTTTATCTACAAAACTCCCAGAAATTTTTGTAAGCCCATAGTGTTCAAAATGCACAATTTTGAATTGATTTGATACGACCAGCGAGGCACCTGGAAATACTCCTGATGTAATGGCCGATTTCATTTGTTTATCGATAATATCTTTCATATATAAAACAGTAGAGCTGGTCTAAAACTTCTACACGTTATTTTTTATCAGTTAAAGTAATCATATCTTTTATCTTGACAAAAGTCTTTGATCCAATCCCTTTGATCTTTTGAATATCCTCAATTTGCTTGAAGGGTCCATTTTTATCGCGATAAGCAACAATTCGATTGGCAGTAACCTTTCCAACTCCTGGAAGTTGTGTTAATTCCTTGATTGATGCTGTATTGATATTAATCATAATATCAGCGGCCCACGCACTGTTGATTAAACATACCATGATGCCAACTGCAAGTGCAACGATTGATTTTTGAACGATTGATTTTTGAATAGAATTCATGTTAATTTACCTCCTTGATTTTTAAATTAGACCAGACCCTACTATTAATATAGACACATTTTTTTCTGTTTTCTTACACTTTTTTTTCTGTTTTGATTATTTTTTTTTGAAAATTGTAAAATGGAGGAAGAATGAATCAAAAAATAATTATCGAGCCATTAACCAGCTATCTGGAAAGTGTCCGCAATGCACTTGACAGGCTGGGTGCCCAATCCGTACTTACCAGTCAGAGGGCCATTATGATTAAACCCAATCTTGTCAATGGATCGCCTTATCCTGTTACCACTCCTCCAGAATGCTGCGAGGCTATCATTGAATATATTCGATCCATAACGAATATTCCCATTGTTATTGCTGAAGGTACAGGTGATGCATCATTGGAAACAGATGATGTTTTTCAAATCTTAGGGTATAAACATCTATCTCAGAAAATGGATGTTCCTCTCATTGACTTGAACCATGCGCCTCTCAAACATCTGGAAAACAATACTTGTAGCGTGTTTAAAGAGATGTATCTACCTGAATGTGTTTTTGATCATTATTTGATATCAGTACCAGTCTTGAAAGCCCATTCCTTGTCCAGATTGACTGGAAGTCTTAAAAACATGATGGGAATCGCGCCTCCAAAGTTTTATAGTGGTCAATATGGCGTTTGGAAAAAAGCGGTTTTTCATAATAACATGCATGAATCAATTATGGATCTCAACCGGTATAGAACGCCGGACTTAACGATTATGGATGCTGGAATTGGTTTGCCAGAATATCATTTGGGCGGAAAAGAATGTGATCCGCCAATTAAAAAAATTCTGGCAGGCTTTAATCCTTTGTTATTGGATCGAACCGCTGCTGGTTTGTTAAATATGGATTGGCGAGCAATCAAACATTTATTGGTCAATAATTAAGGAATGCTCGGAAAATAATTTCCCCATTCGGTAAAGTCAGACAAGTCAGACAAGTCAGACAGGTCAGACCAGTCTGACTTGTCTGACCTGTCCGATTTTTGAAAATGGGGAACTTATTTTTCGAGCATCCCTAAGGAATACTCGGAAAATAACTTGTCCATTTTAATACTTCTGTAATGTCATCTTTCGTATTCATCTTTTTTTTGTGCTTTAAAATATATTCATTTTATCAAATAAAATTCCCTGTAAAGCACTAATAGTATTGATTCCTTAATTGATAGTTTATATCAACCAGCCGCCGGGCCAATACAAGTGCAATATTTCGCATCATGACATAACCCATGTGCTGGTTGATTTCAAAAATTTCATGAAGTTTTAAACCATCCATTTTGAGAACCTGCCCGGATTCCATGCTAGAAATACTTGCAGACCTGCGTTTTCCTTCTAAAAATCCGATTTCTCCAAAAATGTCACCGGCCTTAAGTTCTGCTATTTTTTGAAGTCGTTTTTCTTTTGTAGATGAATATCCCATATTGACACTCAAACGACCACTGACAACAATAAAAAGATCCATTGATAGATCAGATTGTTTGAGAATACTTTCCCCGCTAATAAAAGACATCAATATACTTACATCGTGGATTATTTTCATTTCACGTGTCATTAAGCCTTGAAAGATCTCAAATTTTTTCAATAGCTCTAAATCAATAGTTTGATGACCATCCATATTCATACTCCTTAATTATATTGTTAATTTATTGGCATATGAATTGCTTTAAGCAAGATATGATCCATAATTTTAATAACAGGAAATGAAACTATGCAAGTAGATGAAGATATTATCAATGATTTCATTGATGAGTCTCGAGATTATTTATTAACTATTGAAGAAAGCCTGTTAGTCTTAGAGTCACAAAAAGATCACTCGGATGATAATCTTATTGACAAGGTTTTTAGAGGCATACATACAATTAAAGGAAGTTCTGCTTTTTTAAATTTAAATAATATTACCCGATTGGCTCACACAATGGAAAACCTGCTTGATAAAATGCGTGAAAAAGAAATCAAGCCGGACAGCCACATTATTGATGCCCTGTTAAAAAGCACCGATCTGCTCAAGCAAATGATTGATGATGTTCACAATTGTGATTCATTCAATATTCAAGAACTTCATCAATTGATTACGCAACTGTCATCAGGAAATGATGAAAACCTATCAACGAATTCACAAACATTATCAGATGATATCAATGAACATTCAAATAATGAGGACAATGATCCCCATTTAAGTGAGAACCAGTATCAACAGGCTCCAGTTACATCAGAAAAAAAATACTGTTATAATATCCATTTCGATTTAAAATCCTTGTATGAAATTGAAAAACTTTCACCCAAGGAATTAATCCGAGATTTAGAAAGTATGGTAACAATTCTTGATTCTAACATCAATACTTCAGCATCAGATTTGGATCAGGATCTTAATGCACAAGATTTTAAACTCAATATTGTTTACGAAACCCCAATGGAAAAAAATATGGTCATGACCATGTTTATGCTGCCAGAAAATTCCGTGTCTAATGGTGAAAAAAAATTGTCAGACAGTCAAATTCAGCAGAAATTATCTAAAAAGATTCATACAATTGATGAAAAAAAACAGAAATCGGATTCTGAAACGACAAAACAAGCAAAGCAAAGTGATTTAATTCAGTTACTTCAAAAAAATCCAGACAAAGAATCACCGAAAACCATACAAGAATCACTGGATCCTTTAAAAGAAAAAACACTTTCCCAGGTCGCTGAAAAGAAAACAGCAAAACCAAAAGAACAACAATCAACACAAGAATCGTCCAGTATAAGAATATCTGTAAATATTTTAGACAGACTGATGTCCCTGGCCAGTGAACTTGTTCTTGTCAGAAATCGATTGTTGATGCAGGCAGGCAATACCGATCCCGTTGTTTCAGACATTGCGCATGAACTTGATGTTGTTACATCTGATATGCAGGAAACAGTAATGTTAACGCGAATGCAGCCTTTGGGAAATATTTTAAACAAAATGCCGAGAATTGTCAGAGATCTTGCACGCCGATTTCATAAAAATATCGATATTCACATCTCTGGAAATGACGTTGAACTGGACAAAAATATTCTGGAAACCTTGTCTTCACCACTGGTTCATATCATCAGAAACGCTTGTGATCATGGCATTGAGATGCCTGAAAAAAGATATATTGCAGGTAAATCCAAGACAGGACTTATTCAAGTGAATGCCTATCATCAGGCTGGATTAATTCATATTGAAATTTCTGATGATGGTAAAGGCTTAGATCCATCTATGATTCGGGCAAAGGCACTTGAAAAAGGAATTATCTCTAAAGGAGATCTGGATCAATTGAGCGACAAAGATGTCTTTTCATTAATCATGACCCCAGGTTTTTCAACAGCAGTAGAAACCAGTGATATTTCCGGTCGTGGTGTTGGCATGGATGTTGTGAAAACTGCCATTTCACAAATTGGCGGTGTTATCGAAATTGATTCTGAGCCAGGCAAGGGAATTCACTTGAACATGAGTCTTCCGCTGACACTGGCAATTATTCCATGCTTAATCATTATTAGTAGTAATGAACGTTTTGCCATTCCTCAGGTGAATATGGATGAAATGGTGCGTTTGTATCAAGGCGCTGAATACATAATTGAAAGTTCAGGAGATCAGGAAGTTTATCGTCTGAGAAATCAGTTATTACCCATTGTTCGTTTAAATGAATTACTGAAACGTCCTGTCAGGTATACGCATAAAGACAGAGCAGAAATAACTGAAAAGCATGTGTCTACACGACAATCATTAAAGTCAGTTTTATTTGCAGTTGTGAAAACAGGTTCTCGTCGATTTGGTTTGATAATCGACAAAATGACAGGCACAGAAGAAATTGTTGTGAATCCACTGCCCAACACTTTAAAAAATATTCATATTTATCAAGGAACAACTATTATGGGTGATGGTGAAGTCGCAATGGTTCTTGATGTTGATGGCATTGCGCGTCATGTTGGCGTCGAATTTAATCGTCAAACAAATGATGAAAACGTGCCTGTCATTCGAAAAATGACCGGATCTAATATAGAAAGAATCCTGACATTCCAATCCGGTCCCAAAGAACAATATGCGATCCCATTGATTCTGGTACGTCGCCTGACACAAATCTATGATCATCAGATTGAACAAGTAGGAAATAATGATGATCGAGAATTTGTAATTATTTATGGTGAACCGGTATTTATTGTACGTTTGGATCGGATCATGGAAGTATCACCTTGCCAGCCCCAGAAACAGTATTATCTATGCCTTTTCAAAAAATCAGGCGCTCCCTTTGGAATCCTTTTTACAAAATTATCTGGCGTTGCTGAAATGCCTGACACCATTCAGGAAGAAAACTACAATTTGAGATGCGTTTTTGGATGTACAGTTGTCAATAAACGTCTGACATTGCTTTTAGATATTAATGAATTGTTTGGAGCGGGTGAAAAAAAATGGTTTTCTTCTAATTCAAATGCTTTAACATCAACAAAAGAAAGAATATTATTGGTTGAAGACACGCCTTTTTTCAGCCGTTTGATACGCAATTTTTTGGAAAGCACTGGATATGAGGTTTTTACCGCTGAAAATGGCATGGAAGCACTTTCTGTTCTGGAATCACAGCCAGTGGATTTAATTGTCTCGGATATTGAAATGCCAGTAATGGATGGGTGGCAATTTATTCAAATCATTCGAAATAATAATAAATATAAACATATACCGGCAATGGCATTGTCTGCATTGAATTCTGTTGATTCAATGGAAAAAAGTAAACAAATGGGATTTAATACACATGAAGTCAAAATTGATAAAGATCGCATGATTGCATGTGTGAAAGACTTATTGAATAACAAAAGAAATAATATATGAAAGCAAAACAATTCCAATTTTGTACATTTACTGTGGGGGGGCATTTATTTGGTGTTGATATTCATGATGTGCGTGAAATCAAGGATGAATTTTTAATCACTCCGGTACATCATTCACCGAAGGAAATAAAAGGTCTGACAAATATTCGTGGGCAGGTATATCTGGCATTAAATTTGCGGGTTCTTCTTCAAATTAGAGAAAACAATCACAAAACAGAGCGTCAGTTAATTCTATTCAAGTCAAAAATCAGCCAGGATTTGTTTGGCATACTTGTGGATTCCCACAATGGTGTTGTTCATGTTCCTGAAAGCAGCATTGAATACCATCAATACGATCAATCGATCACCGCTGAAATGAGCATGAAACGTTCCATTTCTGTTGGGGTCTGTAAACTGCAATCAACACTGTTAACCATACTGAATGCAAAAAATCTGCTGGTATCAATCCAGCAATAATTGAGGAGAACATAATGAAAAAATTTGTCTTAATACCAGTAATCTGCATATTTTTATGGTCATTTGCTGATGCTTCATCAGTTACAGAAAAAGAGATAATTAGTCTTGTCAATAAGGCAATTCAATTAATTCAAAAAGAAGGTCTTGCTGCTATTCAAAAAATTGGAGATCCTTCCGGCAATTTTTATATCTCATCGAAATCACTCTATGTTTTTATATATGATCAAAACTGTATTATTAAAGCGCACCCATTTAAACCCACATTGGTGGGACGTTCTTATAAAGGAAAACCTGATGTTCGCGGAAAATTATTTCGAGATGAAATTGTCAAAAAAGCGATGACTGATGGCAGTGGATGGACAGTCTACAGTTATGTGAAGCCAGATATGCCCGGTATTTTTCAGAAAAAAGTATATGGAAAGCATGTTGCTTTAGGCAATAAGCATTTTATTGTCTGTTGTGGCATGTATATTCAATAATATCAATCAAGAGGTTTTTATGAAAATTAGTTATAAAATACTTTTTCCATTAATTCTTGTTAATCTAATTACTTTTGCCATCCTTTCATATTTACTTAAAGAGTTTAATGAACAAAAAAATTTATTACAGGGCTTTTATGCCCATAATTTAAAAAATCAGGAAAAAATTGTTAATATTGATGCAAATTTTAGTGAATCCTTTGCAAGTATTCCTGAACTGATTATTTCAAACATGATGGGAGAAAAAAAAGAAATAATTCTAAAAGAAGCAGAATTGCATCTGAATCAGATTGAAAAATGTTTGTTAGATTTAAAAACAATTAATCATAAAAAATACAGTCAAAAAGAAAAAAAAGTAATTCTATCAATTACCAATAATCTGAGAGATTTTGCTCCCTTGTTTAAAAAAATTTCCGAAATCTGTACAACGGGTGACTCATATACGGCCAGTGAGAAATATCCTGAACTTGAAAAAAAAGGAGTGATTATCAAAAAACAACTCAAAGACCTGATTTCTATGGAATCACATCTGACAAATCACGCCATTCAAGATACTATCAAAAAAGCGACGCATAATTCAGATACAGTAGAAATCATAATAAAATTGGGTAGTTTTGCCGCTATATTTTTCATGTGTTTAATTGTTTTTTTAACATCTCGTTACACAATACTTCCAATTCGACGTCTTGTTGCATATGTCCAGACAATATCTGATGGCGATTTTACTTCAAAACTTGATATTAATCAAAAAGATGAAATTGGACAATTGGCCAATGAAATTATTCAAATGGCTGAACAATTGAACAGTATTGTTGCCAAAGTAAAGAATGCTGGAACCCAGGTGGCTGAATCGGCAAATGATATTTCAGCAATGTCACGTCAACAGGATGTCAGTGTCTCAAGTCAGGTTAAAGCAACAGACCATATGGTTGATTCTATGGAAGAAATGAGTTCGAATATTAACATGATGGCTTCTGCGGCTGAGGAAATGAGTGTTAATATTCGACAATTATCTCAAAGTGCAGATCAGATGTCTCATAACATTGATTCTGTTGCTGGCTCTATGGAACAATTGTCTGCATCAATGAATGATGTCGGTAATAGTGCAAAACATGGTGCTGATATTGCCAGAAAATCAGTTGAAATGGCTACAACGGCCGGAAATACAATGAAATCTTTGGGTGAAGCAGCAGATGAAATTGGTGATGTTACCGCAGTAATCAAGCGTATTGCCGAAAAAACAGATCTTTTGGCAGTCAATGCTGCAATAGAAGCCGCATCGGCCGGTGAGGCTGGAAAAGGCTTTTCTGTTGTTGCCAGTGAAATTACAAAATTTGCTGAACAAAGTGCCCGTGCGGCTGAAGATATTGCTGAACGTATTGCCAGGGTTCAGGAAAAAACCAATGCCGCTGTTTCTGTGATTTCTGATGTATCAATTGTTATTTCAAAGATTAATAACTCTTCAGAAATGATAACATCAGCGGTTGATGAACAAATTGAAGCTTCCAGTGACATTGCGAAGCATATTACACAGGCAAATATTCGGGCCGATGAAATTGCAGCCTCTACTGCAGAACTTGCCATTGGTGCTGAAGATGTTTCAAAAAATGCGGCTGAAGCTGCAAATGTTACCGGTAAACTTAAAAAGAGTATTGTTCAAGTAAACCAGAATACCAATGAAACCTGCGAAAGCACACAATTGTTAAATAGATCTGCGGATGATTTATCGAGATTATCCAAAATATTGCTTAATCTTGTGGCAAAATTTAAAGTTTTTATAAAAAAATAATATTAATTATAAATAGTGTAACAGGCAATTCATGCGAGAATTAGATTTATCACAAGCGAATATTTCATTAACCGACCACACAATTAAAGTACTACTGGTCGATGATCAAAAGCTAATTGGCAAATCGGTTCGAAAAATGCTTGAAAATGAAAATGACATTGAATTCTATCATTGCCTGGATTCACGTCGTGCAATCCATATGGTAAATGAAATTCAACCCACAGTAATTCTTCAGGATCTAATCATGCCGCATTTTGATGGTCTTACACTGGTTCGATTATATCGTATGAATACGATGGCACGTCATATTCCTTTGATCATGCTGTCTGCCAAAGAAGAAGCAAAATTTAAAGCCAAGGCTTTTTCTCTTGGAGCAAATGATTATATGGTTAAACTTCCTGATAAACTGGAAGTGATTGCACGTATAAGATACCATTCACAATCATATATCAATCGATTACAACGAGACGAGGCTTTCCGAAAAGCTCAGATCGAAACTCAACAACGTGAAAGAGAGGCTGCAGCTAAAAATGCTGAAAGAATTAAGGCAGAAATGCTGGCGCGTGAGATGGCTTCTCAAAAAGTATTTCTTGATGCTTTTATTAAAACCATTGTAACAGCTATTGATGAAAAATCACCCTATACAGGAGGTCATGTTAAGCGTGTGGTTGATATATCAATGATGTTGGCCAATTCTATCAATAAGTCTCAAGAAATCCCTTTTAAAGATATTCATTTTTCGACGGATCAACTTGAAGAAATTCGATTGGCGGCCTGGATGCACGATGTTGGCAAAATTACTACACCGGAACATATTATTAATAAATCAACACGTCTTGAAACCATTGATGACCGAATTCATTTAATTGATACACGTTTTAAATTGATAGAAAAATTAATTGAGCTTGAATACTTGAAGCCAGGCAACAAAAGTAATCCTTCTGATACTGAACAATTCAATCAAAAAATTTCAGAACTTCGAGAAGATATTGCATTTCTTAAGCAATGCAATAGAGCCGATCGATTTATTTCAGAGCATGATAGCATTCGTATTCGAAAAATTTCAGAAAAAACATTTGAATTGGATGGTATCAGTCAGCCATACTTGTTTGAAGATGAAGTTCATTTTTTGTGTATTCAAAAAGGAACACTCAGTAAGTCTGAACGTAAAACCATTGAGAATCATGCAGAATTAACCCTTAAGCTACTTGAACAATTACCTTTTCCAGAAAGTCTATCTCGTGTGCCTGAATTTGCAGGTGGACATCACGAAACACTTGATGGCAGTGGTTATCCACAGGGATTGAGTGATCATCAAATTCCGATTCAAACACGTATAATCAGTATTGCAGATATTTTTGAAGCACTTACTGCCAGAGATCGACCCTATAAAAAACCGATGACAATTTCAAAAGCAATTGAAATATTGGAAGATATGAAAGAAAAGAATATTCTCGATGCACAACTTATTGATTTGTTTATTGATAGCCAACTGGCTATGGAATATGGATTAAAATTTTTATTGCCCGAACAGATGAATTGAGTGAGGGCAAGCCATTTGGATCAGGAATGATTTGAAAATAGGTCCAACTCGTCTGACTTTTACAAATGAGGTATTTTTTCGAGCATTCCTTGGCCAGTATTATAAACAAAGGATATTTTTATGTATAGAATAATAGCAATCACTATTTTTATTATTTGTGCCAATTTGCCAGATTTTTGCCTGGCTGAAAAAAATGAATCGTCAATCATCAATCTTGATCAAAATACCAGGAAACTTAATCTGGCGCCATATTTATACTGGCTGAAAGATACAGACAATCAGTTAACGATTCAAGATATTGCCGGTGAACAGCTTGATTTTAATACACCTTTAGATAAAGTCTTAAATTTTGGATTTTCAAAAGCGACATATTGGCTCAAACTAAAAATGAATACATCGGAACTTGATAATACTTTGTACTGGTATATTCACATGCAATACCCATTGCTGAACAATATTGATTTTTATATTGTAAAAAATAATACAATCAGTCATATTACGACAGGTATAAGCCATCCCGTATCAAGCCGACCTTTGAACCATCCGGATTTTATTTTTCCCATTCAAATGTCAAGTAATGAGAGCATGACAGTTTATTTTAAAGTCAAATCATCATCATCAATTCAATTCCCCATGATGCTATGGAATCCATCGGCTTTCTTTGAATATGGATTATTCATGTTTATGGGGATTGCCTGTTTATATGTCTTTTTTATTTTTATATCTTTGCTCAATATTATCATTTTTTTTGTTTTCAGATATCGCACCTGTTTGATTTATGCTTTTTTTATTTTAACATACGTTTTATTTCACATGGCTTATAAAGGAATCGCGGCGGTCTGGTTATGGCCACAATGGACAACATGGGCGGCTATATCTATTCCTGTTTTTATAGCCTTAACTAGCGCGGCAGCCATTCTTTTTACAAAACGTTTTTTAAAGATACGAGAACAGCTATACAGTTATGACAAGCTGTTTCAATGTGCAGTTATTATTTGTGTTGCAGGTATTTTTATCCCATTTGTCACCTCCTATGCGGTAGCAATTAAATTTAGCATGCTTCTTCTTCTTTCAATAAGTTTGCTGATTTTAATAACAATTGTTGCATCACTCAAACGCGGTATTGCACAATCTAAATTTTTTCTGATTGCCTGGATTATTGTGTTTGTTGGAATAATTACCTATATATTAAAGACTGTGGGATTGATGCCATCAAGTTTTCTGGTAGAAAAATCAGTCGAAATTGGCTATTTTTTGTGTGTTTTTATGCTAGGATTCAGTTTACTGGAACAATTCCAAAAAGAACGTAACATCCAGAAGGAAACTCAGGCACAGGCAGTAATTGAACGAAAACAGCACATGGAAATACAAGAAAAAACAATGAAAGTGCTGGATCAGAAAGCCAAAGATCTTCATGAAATTTCTTTGAATTTATCCAGTCAAATTGATCAACTCAATTTCGAATCAAATACTGTCGCCGGAGCATCAGAAGAAATGTCAGCAAATATTGAAACGATTGCATCTTCAATGGAGGAATTGAGTGTCAATATTAAATCCATATCAACTGCTTCAGAGAAAATGTCTCAGCATAATACTTCGGTAGCCAGTTCAATTCAGGAACTGACTTCAGCCATGAATCAGATTTCCGGACATGCTCAAAGCGGTTCAAGTATTGCTGCTCAGGTTGTTTCAATGGCGGGTATTACGGCTCAAACGATGAAAGAACTGGGATTGGCTGCAAATCAAATCGGATCAGTTACAGAAGTGATTAAAAAGATTGCGGAAAAAACAGATATTTTGGCAGTCAATGCCGCTATTGAAGCTGCATCAGCAGGTGAAGCAGGAAAAGGATTTGCAGTGGTTGCCAACGAAATTACCAAATTTTCAGAACAAAGTGCAAGTGCAGCAGCAGATATTGCCAATCGCATTACAGGCGTCCAGGACCATACTCAAAAAGCCATCTCAGATATTTCTAACATGCAAAAGGTGATTGCATCCATGAATCAATCATCTGAATCAATTTCTCAAGCCGTTGAGCAGCAAACAATGTCATTGCATGATATTTCGGATAATGCATCACAAGTCAACATTCAATCTGAGGAAATAGCACTGATGATGTCTGAAATGGCATTGGTATCTGATGATGTTTCAAAAAATGCCCTTGAAGCATCTAAAGGAGTTAATGATGTTGCACGGAGTATTCGCACACTGAACATGTCCGGAAAGGAACTTCTGAATATCTGTCAACGTATTGAACAGGAAGCGCAACATATGATTGAAGTAAAAATGTAGGGGGTTTTAGCAAATATATATGGGCATAAACGCGAAATTATACAATATCCATCCCCATTTTCAGAATTTAATAGCAATAAGTTCATTGCATTCAATGATTCAATAATTCATCGCTCGCATTAATTTTGACTGCTTCTTTAAGTGACCTGTCCCTTTAGAAAATGAGATGCAGACAACGAAACCATCCACGAATCTTAAGTCGCAACTGTTGATATTTTCAAATGGTAACGATCCTGCATGTCTGTCTTTTTAAAAATATTAAATTTTTTTCAGTTTATTCTTGAATAATCAATTAAGATATGGAAAAATAAGATAATATGAAATCGAGAAACGAAATACATGAGATGATCTCAGTATGCATTATTATCAAAAAATAGAAAAGGGATAAAAGTATGAGCAAGATTCATTTCATCGCGGTTGTTTTATTCATTGTATTCACTCATATTGGTGTGTGTATGGGGTATGATAATACGAAAAACAACGCTACAATTAGAATTGTTACAACCGAAGAACCCCCAACAAACTATACATATCAGGAAAAGTTTACAGGAACTACGACAGATATGGTATTGGAAATAATGCGTTACCTGAATCTCAGCATAAAAATTGAAGTCAAGCCGTGGGCGAGATCTTACAAAATTGCCAAAGATGAACCAAACGTTGTCATTTTTACTGCAGGTCGCACTAAGGAAAGAATTGATTACGGGTTTAATTTTATTGGGCCTGTAATTACCCGAAAGCATGTTTTATGGCGCAAAAAGGATAGTCCTGTAAGCATTACCAGTATAAATGATATAAAAAAAATGGACTTGAATATTGGAGCAATGCGCGGGGATTGGCGCACTAATTTTTTTAAGGATCAAGGAATAAAAGTTCAGGAAGTTGCCAATCACGAACTTAACCTTATGAAGTTACTAAAAGGGAGATTTCATCTATGGGTTTCCTCAGATATTGAAGCGCCGCCGATCGTAAACAAACTCGGTTATAGCATGAAAGAAATTGAAATATCTTATATATTTAAAGAGGCTTCCAGTTATATAATGATTTCCAGAGATACTTCCAAAGATATTGTCAAAGAATGGCAAAATGCTTTTATAGAAATTCAAAAATCAGATTTCTTTGAGAAATTATCAAAAAAATGGAGCAATATATTAGGCTTTGATCTTGGCTTTACAGCAAAGACAGGTCTTTATGTGAAGTAACATAAAATATTTGAAATGCTTATTTGAAGTACCAAACGAATCGCTAATGAACCATGCCGAAATAACACTTGACAAAAGAATGGCTGCTTTGTTAATAGATTTATGACTTTTTAGAAAAATCAACTAAATTTGTGGCCATCGGATATTGGATGCCGAACAGTTTCATTTTATGTTTTCGATCTAAAAGACAAGGTATAGATTGTCTCTAAACATCAATAACCGTATTGTCGAATAAAAAAATTGGGAACATATTTCTAGACGTTCCCTCATAAATAGATAAAACAATGAGATTAACAACAAAAAGCCGATATGGCACCCGAATGGTATTGGATCTGGCTATTCATGGCAAAGACAAACCTGTACCTGTTTCGGAAATTGCCAAACGTCAAAATATTTCATTAAAATACCTTGAAAAGCTAATTGGTAAACTAAAACAAGGCAATATACTAAAGAGCCAACGTGGACCTTTTGGTGGTCATCAGCTGGCCAGACCTGCAAGTGAAATTACTGTTGGTGAATTGGTTCGCTTGCTGGAAGAAAGAGGGGCCATTACCGATTGTGCTGAAGAAGATAGCAAACTTTGTGGTGAATGTAACCAGGCGGGCGAGTGTATTACACAATGGGTCTGGATTGAGGCCAGCAAGGCAATGTTTGATCGATTGGACAACATTAGCATTGATTCATTGCTGAAAAAATTTGATAATGGTCGGATTTTCTAATTTTTTTTGTACATTTGCGGCAATAAACTCCCTTCAATATAGTTGATTTCAGGGATTTTTATAGTTTTCCCCGAACTTGTACATACCTTCCTTCAGAATTCAACAAAGCATCTTCAGATGATGTGTTTCCTATTCAGGAACTTGTTTCACGTGGTTTTCAGTTGGATTTTTACCTCCAAACCCTCAGACAACCTGTCTATTTTGAATTGACATACCCTCTTCTTGAGAATACACTCTTTACATTTATATTTGCATACTTGTTCTTTTCTTCAAAATATGCTATAAAAAATGATTTAAATAATTATCCATCATTACCTTAAGTATATGAAAAAATATGGATAAAAAATATTTTTAATAGGATACAAATTTATACAAAAGGAGAGTATTAATGAAAAGATTACTGCTGTCGATGTTTTTTTGTGTTATGGTTATACCTGCTTTCGCTGAAAAGATAGATGTAACTATTTATGTTGATGATGCATACAAACCATTTAGTTTTAGAGGTAAGGATGGAAAAGCTGAAGGCATTTATATCAATGTGCTAAAAACGGCATTTTCACGAATGAAAGACTTCAATGTATCAATTAAGCCAATCCCCTGGAAACGTGGAAAGCATCTGATGGAAACAGGTGAGGGCTTTGGTTTGGCTCCCGCATTTTATCATGGACATGATTGGGAATATCTTTATCCTTATTCCCTTGCATTTTATACTGAGACCATCACTGCGGTTTGTACTGACAAAGTTTTGGAGACCCATCGTTTGAATTGGCCCCAAGACTATATTGATTTAAGAATTGGCAATGTTGCAGGATATGATGGTTGGGGTGGCACTGAATTTAGAAAACTGGTCAAGCAGGGAAAAATAAAATATGAAGAAGCAAAAGGATCTGCTGAAAATATTTTGAAATTGGGAGCAAACAGAGTTCATTGTATCATGATGGAAGATACGGCTTTCGATTATGCTTATGGCAAACTCAAACTATCTGGACAATATAGTCAGAGAATGGCCAGAATAAAAAAAGGTGCAATTATTGGGGTAGATCCAGTTTACATCGGTTACTCAAAAACAGCACGAAAAGCGGGTAAGTATCCTTTTCAGTTTGATTTTATGCAGGCTTTTGATAATGAGATTTATAAAATGATCAAATCAGATGAAATCAAAGAAATAATGAGTTCATACCAAAACTGAGTACCATCTTCTTCAGCGTAATCCAGGTTCAAAAACAGGAATTCAATATATTAAATGGGAAACTTATTTTCCTAAATTTCCATATTATAAGAGAGATTAATATGTCGTATATCTTAGCAGGAGATATTGGAGGGACAAAGACGTTTTTACAACTTGTAGAAACAGTCAAGCATGAAAAACTGGCGCCAATTCAAATGAAAAAAATTTATGAACAACGTTATATCAGCGCTGAATATAGAGATCTGGTTCCAATAATTAGACAATTTCTTGAAGAAATTAAAGACAAATTGGGCTTAAACACTGTTCCTGAAAAAGCCTGTTTTGCAATTGCTGGCCCTGTTGTCAATAATACTGTAAAATTAACCAATCTTTCCTGGATGCTGGATGCTTCACATATGGAACAGGATTTAGGTATACCTCATATTAACCTGATCAACGATTTTGAAGCCATTGGTTATGGTGTAGTTGGATTGACAGATAATGATATTCATGTTTTACAATCGGGTGAATATCAAGAAGATGCACCTATGGCAGTAATTGGTGCAGGAACAGGTCTGGGCGAATGCTTTATTATTCGGCATGGTGAAACTGTGACAGTTTTTCCTTCAGAAGGGGGGCATACTGATTTTGCACCACAATCCGCATTAGAGTTTAACCTATTAAAATATTTATTGGCAAGGCATCATATCAATCGTGTTTCTGTAGAACGTGTGGTATCAGGATTGGGTATTATCTCAATTTACCAGTTTTTACGAGATTCTGATTTTACAGATGAATCACCAGAAATTGCAAAAGCCGTACGAACCTGGGAAAAAGAATTGACATCAAATAGACGAACAATTGACCCGGGAGAGTATATCGGCAAAGCAGCATTGGAAAAGAGTGATCGCCTCAGTGAAGAAACCATTCAATTATTTTTAGAAGCTTATGGATCAGAGGCTGGCAATCTTGCCCTTAAAATCCTTCCTTATGGCGGTTTATACATTGCTGGGGGAATTGCCCCAAAATTACTTCCCTTACTTCAATCCAATGATTTTATTACAGCATTTAACAACAAAGGACGCATGTCTTCTCTATTACAAAATATACCTGTTAATGTGATTACAAATCCAAAGGTTGGATTAATTGGCGCTGCAATTTTTGCATCTCAAACAACATAGGAAAGGTGATGGTGTCGTTTCATCTAATATTTCGTCGCTCGTTGCAATAAAAATATTGCCACAATCATAATCAACACATTCGGCGTCCAGATACATAATACCGGTGGTAAACTGCTGGTTTCAGCCATTCCCAGAGAAACACTTAACAATACATAATAGACCAGGAAAAAGATTAAGCCCAATATCACACCATATGATCGTTTTTGTGTTTGGGTTGCAATCCCCAAAGGCATGGCCAACAAGGATAAAACAATACAGGCAAAAGGAATGGCAAATTTTTTATGATAGCTAATTAGGCGAAGCATATATTCCGAATCTTTTTCCTTTAGACTGTTTTTTAACTCAGTAAAGGTCATTTCCTTAAATGATTTTTTCGTATTTTTTTGCGCATTTTTTACCAATTGATCAATATCCAGACTGAAAAAATATTGATCAAAATGAACACTATACACCGATGCCTGATCCTGATCCACCTGATTAATTGTGCCATCATTTAATTGAAGTTGAAATCGACCACTTTGATTATCAGATATGATTCTGCCAGTATCGGCAAAAATAGCGCGAACGCGTCGCTCATCCTGATGATCCTGAACAAATAAATGCTTGAGTACGCCTGTTTGTGGGTCAATTTTATTCACATACATCATCACCCCTTTGAATCGATCATTAAATGTTCGTTCTTTCAAGCCCACATTCAAATTGCTGCGAACCACTTGAATCAACAATTGCTTTGTTGCAAGTCGAGAAGCCGGTTCACCATAGATTGACATAAACAGTGTTAAAAGACAGCCTATAATCGAAAAAAAAAGGATTGGCGGTAACAATCGAAAAATATGAACCCCTCCTGATTGAATGGCCAAAACTTCATTGTCACTTGAAAGACGTAGCAGTGCTAATAAAACACCCATCATGACTGACATGGGCAATACAAAAATCAAAAATGCAGGAATAGAATGTATGACAATTTTTAACACCGAAAAAATGCTCATTTGATAATTGACAATCAGTCTGGTTACTTCAAGCATGCGCGATATTAAAAATATGCAGCAAAATACCATCAGATTGACACAAAATGGCGGAAAAATTTCTTTGAGTAAATATATATGCAAAATGGCTGGTCTTGCTTTTATCATCATTATTTATGACACTCCTTTTTATTCATCATCTGATGTACGAATCCATTGTACTGCACAAAGAGAAATCAAACTCATCGCAGAACCACAAATAAAAGGAATACGATAATCAATCATCCAAAGCATGCCACCTATTGCTGGAATAATGACTGCTGCAATATGGTTGATCGTAAATCCAACCGCCATTCCAGGTGCAATGTCTTTAGGGTCGGCAATTTTTTGATAATATGTTCGAATGGCAATGGCAAAATTGAAAAAAATATGATCCAATATATATAAAATGGCTACTATCCAAGGGGTTTTTGCTGTCGCATACGCAATAAAAATAAACAATAAGCTGAAATACTCCAATGATAAAACTTTTCGTTCACCAAAGCGAATAATAGCTTTTCCTATTAATGGACTGATAAAATAATTGATAATGTTGTTTGTAACAAATAATATAGAAATAACCTGAACACTGTATTCAAAATTTCTCACCATTAAAAAAACTGCAAAAGCCACAAATATTTGGCGGCGTGCACCAGCCATCATTGTAAGAAAGTAAAACAAAAAATATCGTTTCCGGACGATCATTCGTTTATGTTGTGGTATAAGCTGCCTGTCTGCAGGGTCTTGAAAAAAAGCCCATATGCCCGCAAATATAACCAGTATTCCGATACCGGCATACATTTCAAAAAAATCAAAATATGGTGCGGCGATTAATATAATAATCCCTGCTGCTATATTTGATGCTGCTGCAAAACTTCTGAGTTTACCAAGGACCCAGGGTGAAGTTTGTTTATCAAAGTATTGTAAACTCAGTGATTGATTTGTTGTTTCAAAATAATGAAAACCAAAGCTCATGATTAGTGTTGTAAATATGAGCCCCATCCATGAAGGAAAAAATCCGGTCACACTTACACCCAAGCCCAAAATAATAACAGATAG
>Ga0272440_1001390_pt1 | contig 19802 bp, 12 predicted proteins | sample SSMMMBAug17_FD_192440 | JGI IMG/M metagenome (GOLD analysis project Ga0272440, IMG submission 192440) | Marine sediment archaeal communities from Little Sippewissett salt marsh, Falmouth, MA, United States - SSM-MMB-Aug17 | ecosystem: Environmental > Aquatic > Marine > Wetlands > Sediment ...
AATTCCAAAAATGGTCAAAGGATGATGGGATCAAACATTTTTTTGATAAAGTTGAAGTTTTGTGCAATGGAATTGAAAATCAAAATGCATCAAAAGAAAATATCATAAAAAAAATACAAGAATTGAACCAGTTAAACCTGACTCAGCTATTTATTTTTCTGTTTGCTGAAAAAAAAGAACAAGATAATATTGTAAAAATTGTTACCGCTGATAATCAGACAATTGACAATGAACTGTTTCAAATCAAAACACGTTACGCTTGTTTGATTGAGTTTGGCGAACCTTTTTTGACAACTGCTTTTAAGAAAGACGTTCATTTGTGGCGAGTCCGCGCTAAAAATGAAAAGCCTTTCTTAAAATTTCGAAATTTATTAATAAAAGATGATAAAACGTTAGAAATAAATCAAAAGAGTGATTTATTTTTTACACCTGTATTGCCATGTCATAATGCAAGGTCATTCAAGTTAGAGCGAAAAAAATTTCAACATCTTTGCAAAGCTTATGAAGGTCATGCTGATGGGGTAATGAGGCTGCTTGATTTTTATAGTAGTGATAATTTTATTTCTTTTCATAAACGTTTTGTTCCATTACCAGAAGCCACAGCTCTTTATTCACAAAATATTGAGTCACCATATTTTTATGTACTAACGAATAATGATGAATTTAAAGTGTTTAAAAAGAGCAATGCCACTTGCGTTTTTACAAAACCAATTAAAAAGGATTTCTCTCAAACCTTCATATCTCCTGCCGAGCATACCACTGGGACACTTGTATTTTCTTTTTTGCTGGCGAACCACACTAAATTATGTATGTGTATAAAAAAAAGAAATGATCCAAAAAATCCATTTCATTTTATAACTATAGATGGAAAGAACAAGCCAATAAAAGCATTTGATTTTGGGCGTATACCTCACCATAATGACCTAAGAATATTCTACCTGATAGAGGATTCTATTCATTCACATATTATTGAAAATGTTACGAAAAATATTTACGTTACTAATAAAAAATCGCTGTTATTTCAAAATGATAGCTTCAATGAAATCAAAAAAGCAAAAATGTATTGGAGAGATAATAATAAGGCTTTTATTCTCGGTAAGAATACAGGTTTCTACTGTGAACCATTCAATGAAACTGTCAAGCTGTTATATTCTAAAAAAGATGATCCAGGAAGTGACTATCATATTGATACATTTTTTTCGGGATCTGGTAAACCCTTTGGATTTATAATTTCTTCGAGATTGGACGAAGATATTCAGGTTTATTTAGGCATACATTTAAATGATTCATTCAGGTCTTATGATTTAACTAAACAGTTAAAAAAAGATATGGAAGCATCAAATGCTGACGAAAATGCTTTTCCTATTGTTTTTTTTAAAGATAATTCCCAATACTTTCAAGAATTATCTGGTATAATGATGTATAACTGTAAAGGTAGTATTGCGTTTAAACAATTAACAATTTTGATTGACAGAAATAAACCACCAGAATTAAAACAACCAAAAGATCTGATAATCCCGAGTTTAGTTGATGTTGATTTGACAGGGGACAAAATATCAACTGATTGGTTAATTGTCTTTGATCGGAATAACAGTAAAAGTATTTTCTGGGTGAATAACTTTAAAAATAAAGATAAAGATAATTCAGAAGAGATCAAAGTTGCCAAAATTTATAGTTTTTGATTTTTAACAGCTTAACTAACTAATTTTTAAATAAATGTATTTGAGTATTAAAAATGGAGTTTAGCCCTGTGAAAAAATTAATATTTTTCATTATCATGAGTGTGTTTTTGGTAGATCATAACACAAGCTTTGCACAAAACACAGATGAAGAAGTAAAAGAAATAAAATTTGAGTTATTAGGAGGAGATTATTTTTTCAATAAGTGTAAGATAATTCAGCCACATGATATATTAAACAATTTGAATGATTCGATTAGCTTTAAATATCCCAGCATTGATAAAGATACAGATCCCTTGTACTACATGGCATTGAAAATAGATGATTCAACAACATTGACAACCATTAATATCTATGAATTTCCAACCAAAGTAGGGATAACTCAATCTATAAAAACTTATCCTGAAGATAGTCAGATCTTAAATGTTAATGAAGTGTGTCCTAAACATGTTCTTTTAGGTATTGCGCCTGGAATGTTATTTTTGGAAAAAAGAACTGATATAGGAACATGGTTTATTCAAAACTATCTTAATCATTCATTTGAATCTTTATATGAAGGGAATCAGTTTCCAAAATTTTATCAAGTCGCAAATAAAAACAGCAGAAATCATTTATTTTTTTCAGTCCCCCAAAAAAATGGAGTATTTGAAATACATAATAAAAAAATGGGGAGAAGTCCGATAATTAGTGGTAATATTATTTCTTTTGATCAGTTTAAAAATCTGTTTCTGATCAACAATTATAATACAGATGACAATGCTGATATTTCCTTATTGTCACGACAAGGGGGGGATACAAAAAATTATTCCATTGCTGTTCATGATAAAATTGAAGCGTATTATCCACAGTTTTCTCAAACCGGCAAATATTTGGCTTATATTCAAAACAGAGAGCAAAACCGAAGTGTTTGGGATCTTGTCGTTAAAGAGATAAGTTCAAAAAATGAAAAACTAACGTTTAAAACAATAACCACTATCAAGGATATTAATATCTATCATATGAAAGTGACAGCCTTTTTTTACGAGGGTACATTTCAATGGATTGATGATATTCTTTTTTACCAGACGAAGGGTAATGGAATACCACACATTTCTGCTTTTGTGCCAAAAAAGAATACATATTGGAAATTTTCTCCAAATGTGAAAAATAAATTGATAGCCAATCATTTAGATAGAACTTTAATTGTTCATTTATCGAAAATATGTTTATTTAATATAGCCAGGAAAAATGGTAAGTGGCATATCATTTCAGAATGTCTGCTAAAACTTTATGAAGAAAAGAAGTTTACAACTCTTGAGCGGAGAAGAATTGCAATATTTAGAGAAAAATAATCAATAGGTAATCAGGAAATTATTATGAAACGATTAATACTGATAGTGCTGATGCTATTATTGTCAGTTTTTTTTATCAGGGGTATTCAAAAATCAATCAGCTTACAGAATGAAGACATCACAGCTATAGAACCATCAGTAAAAAAGGGATCTGCATCTACTGAAAAACAGCTAAACCATAAATCATTGCCCAGCAAGACCTTGAAAGATATTCCCCCTGAAATTGCAGACGTTTTAATCAATAAATCTGTTATCATATGCATGGCAAAATCTGAAATGATTCTGTTACACTATTATGCAAAAAAATATAATAAGACTATTTTCCCCACAAAAGACAGGGAAACTGCAAAAAAATACATTCGCTATTGTTCTGATACATTGACCATAATGGATCAGCAACAAGAAATGAAACAGTATTTGAAATATCTGAATCAAAAACCTTCAGATAATCTGCATATTGGTGAACATACACTGATCGTATATGATCCGCGTCATATTTATGCCAAAGTGAATCGTCAGGAATTGTTGACAAAACGTTGTCGTATTTATCAAACAATTGCGGATAACCAATGGCATAACTTTTTGATTTATTATATGTGCCAGTTAAGACAGGGCAAGGATATAGATTTAAATGCTTACTGTAATTTAGATCAGGTAACCCATTCCATCCAAAAACAGTTTTATTCAATCTTTAATAGAAATGATTATTTTGTTGAACTGGATCGTTTTCTTCAACAGTTTGGGTTCCGCAAAAATCCAAAATCCAGAGGAGAATTCTGGACAGTTTTGTATTTTGATTATCTTGTTCAGGCATTTGATAAAGGTCATATTAATATGGTGTTAAGAGAGTTTTTAGAAGGCATGGATAGTTCTTTAAAACAACGTTTTCCAGAAGTAAAGTACCTTAGAAACTATCTAATATTATTGCAACGCGAGAAACTTATTCAATAAGGAAAATAGGTATGAGATTGAAATACAATATAAAATTCCTGTTTTATTATAGTATATTTATTTTATTTATGAGTTTAACTCTTTCTTTTTCGTTGTCAGCGCGTTCTATTTCAATAGGCACTGATTTATGGGTGGATGACCTGAATCCTTTTTCTTACCATACATATCCCGCTCAATTGATTGTCGAATTCACGACAAATAAGCTCATTGAATTAAAATATACCAATAAAAATGGTCGCTATTTTGAGCCTGATTGTCAACTGATTAGAAATGGTCTATTGGAAAATGATTATGATAGTGGCGGATCTTACTTTTTAATCAATTTGAATACATCATGCAATGTTTCAACCAATGATATTTATTATACAATTCAACAGATGAAAATGGTACAGTCCAATATTTATTATGCGCATAAACTTCAATATATCGAACAAGGCAATAAAATTATCATTGAAAACCCCAGTGGAGCAGTTTTCAGTACAGCAGGCCTTGCATTGACCTTTCCGATTATCAAAAAAATCAATGATTTTAATCCAGTAGTGCGTATGGAAAAAGAAATCTCATCGGTTTCATCAGATCAAATGCAATTATATAATAATATGACCACAGGAATTTACAAAATAACCAAGCTGACTGGTACACAAATTGAGATGTCACCCAGAAACGCAACCAATATTCTTCCTATTGTTATGAAAATTCATACCTTATCTCAGAATTATTTTTCTGATCTTGCAAGCGGTTTCCATCATGTTGCCTTGAGTTTAGCGGGTGACAGTTTATCAAAAGCAACCATTATCGAAAGCTATAAAATTATCGAAACAGATGATCTTAACTCCGCAACATTTTTTGGTTTTAATTATAAAGCCAGCGACAGAGTAAAACGCAAACTCATCAAAAATGTTCATTTCAGACAGGCCTTTGCTTTTGTTATTGCTTCAACAGAAGTCGTGAAAAATAGAGTTAAATCTTATGGCGAACGAATGAACTATACATTTGACACAATGCGAGCCAGAGAAAAAGATATTCCCAACAATTATGATGCCGGCGATGAATCAATCTATCGCGTTCAAAACTTTATCAGAACCCTTTCCAATACAAGACCTATCGAATTTAAAGTGGTCTGTAAATCCAATCAAATCTTTGAACAAAATCATTTTAGCGAAATGCAAGAACATCTGAACATGGCATTTGATTCAAAAATATCATTTCACTTTAAACATACGACCACCAAAGGTATTTTTGATGAGAATAAATCTTACAGTAACTTTGACATTATATATGACACCTTTTGTTATGGTAAAAATAAGCTGAGATATGTGGAATTTTTAAACCCGGATAATCATTCACTAAACTATTTGCATTGTGATGTGTTTACCAAAAAAGAAATTACTGACTTTAAATCAGACGCAATGGCCTTAGACACATTTCTTTGGCGTGTTAATAAAGAAGTACCTGTTTTTATCATTGGAACATTTCACCATAAAAATCTGATTCACAATGATATTCAAGCGGCTAACATGCCTGAAAATGTTAAACCCGCTCCATTTTTTCATATTCATAAATGGCAATTGCCGCGATAACAGTTGAACGTTATGATCCATTATTATTTTGGTTTTAAATCAAAGCTGACCCTGATTGGATGGCTGTTCGTATATACCCTGTGGTGTATATACTTTTTTAGTATTATCATTTCCTTTGAAAGACTGAAGTTGATGAAAGATGATATGGTGCGTTTTTTTCACTCAGTTGAGGATGCACTGATTGCACTTATACTTTTAATTATTCTTGTGAATTGTATTGTATATATACTGTGTACGATAAAAGAAAAATATCGGCAATATCCGATGATGACCTCAGGTGTTGTTGTTTTAACGTTTTTGCTGTTAATCTGGTTAAATATCTATCCCATTGTCAACTGGATATATTTTTACAGGCAAGAAAAAATGTTGTATTTGTATTTGTTGTTTTCCAATATGCTATTGTACTATTATGTTTTACATACCTATCAGGAACTTCAGATCGAAAAATCAAAGCAATATCTTATATCAGCGCGTTTTAAAGGAATGTCTGTTATGAATTATTTGAGAGAAAAATGGGTTTGGACAATTCTCAATAACATACGCCCCATGTTTTATCATTTATTCTCATTTACATTATTTACTGATTTGCTTCTTCATCATGATGAGGGACACGGCATTGTGTCACATATTTTTACTTTATTACAAGGGCAGAACTTTTGTAAAACTGATATTTGGGTCGCCATAGGAATAACTGGCACATTTCTCTATCCATTAAAAAAATGTATGGAACTTCCAGAGAAAATTTTTTCTAACCGACATATGATATATGAAAAAGGCAGAATGTGAATGCACACCTGACAACAGAACGATTGATACGTTTGCTGACGATCATTATCTTTTTATTCATTATCACAGTGATTGTAATAAATTGTTATCACCATAATAACAGTCTTCAACACTGTATTGATGAATTGGAAGAAAAAATGGAATCATTTTCTTTGTCGCCGGAACAAAATAATTATTATCATAAACCTGCGATGAAGGATGAATTTCGATATATCAAAAACTATCAATCGTATATTGTTTCAGTCAATGCGCTAAAATCATTTTTATTGTATCTTCCCGGTGTTGTTTTTACATTATTTGTTAGTTTTGTCTGTGCAACTGTTTCTGAGTTTTATTTATATACCAAATTATCCACAGTTTCAAAATGGATTATTCACACACTGGATGCGGTTCCTTTAATTTTTTGGGTTTTTTTAGCCTTGGGATTGACCTATAAAATGATTAATTGGAGCAATCAATTAAATGCTTTCTATTATCCAGCATTGAATATAAGCTATTGCTCTGTCTTAATGGTCATTTTTTATTCTCAAAATGTTCGTAAAATTGCTGAAATTAAAGCAAGTAATATTATCAATGGTGAAAAAGTATCAGGAATCAGTAATATACGCATTATTTGGCGCATGTTTCGATTTCAATTTTTAAAAACCATTCTATTCAAGCAATCTTTTTATGCGATTATTTATATGATATTATTTGATTACAGTTTCATGAACATTTATAAAGATCATCAACAGATTGGGTTTAAACTGACAACACTGGCGTTTAATGCCGGGTTATTTTTCAGTAAATATGAGGGCTATAATCTTTATAGCGAATTAAAAACAATAGCAATGGTATATCGTGAGTTACATGATGTATGCTTTTGTTTGATTGCGATGATTATTGTTATGTTTTATGCTTTACTTTTTTGGTTTTATGATGTCAAGGCATTAACCGATGATTGAATTATCCAATATAAGGGTTTGTTTTTCAAAAAAAGCACAACCGGTATTAGACCATGTCAATTTTTCATTAAATAAAGGTGATAAAATATTGCTGATTGGTGCTTCTGGTTCTGGTAAATCTGTTTTTTTGAACACAGTCATGGGCCTTACCCCTGAAAAATTTGTGCAGGGTGAATTTATTATTGATGAAAAACCCTATTCATATCGTCACTATCGCAATCATCCCATTCACAGACAGATTTCAACAATTTTTCAGGATGCTGTCAACAGTCTTCATCCTTATCGCAAAATTGGCAAGCAATGTACTGTTAATGGGTATCGTCCATCATCTAAAGATTTTGAAGCATTTCGACTTCAATATGATGATATAAAAAATGAGTTTGCATGTCGACTGAGCGGTGGACAATGTCAGCGAATTTCACTGATGTTTCCCTATTTGTTAAAACGCGATGTTATTTTTTTTGATGAGCCCATTACTGATATTGATCAAATATCACGAAAAATTATTTTAGAAGTCATTAAACAACAGTTTTTAGATAAACCAGAAAAAACGATCATATACATTACGCATTCATATCAGGAACTTTCAGATATTAAACACTTTAAATGTTATCAGATGAGAGATGGTCATCTTAATCAAGCTGAGGTTTTTGATGAAAAGCAATAAACAAGTCTTGATGACAGTCGATATTCCCAATTTTACTTATCCTGTTCAGGGATTTAGGAAATTTGGCCTTAAAAATATTAATTTCAATCTATTTGTGAATGATTCCATTGGTATTTTGGGAGAATCCGGCAGTGGAAAATCAACACTGCTGAAGCTGCTGGCAGGCTTGTTGCCTTTGGAAACAAAGAATCAAATTTTAATATATGATAACTGCATGGGGCTGACAGCACTTAAAGATATTAAACGACATAAGCGTTATGGTGCCTTGCAAATTGTGTTTCAAGATAATGTTGGCAGCCTGTATCCGGATGAAACCATTAAATCAGCAATTAAGCATATTGCGAACATAAAAAGGGTTTCCAAGCAACGCGTTAAGGAAAATGCCAGACATTTTTTTCAATTATTAGGTCTGATTAAGAGTGACAACACAAAAAACGAATGGAAACTCTTTTTACACAAAAAAATATCTAATTTAAGTATGGGAATGTTAAGGCGGTTTTGTCTGGCTAAAGCTGTGTTATTGATGGATATTTATACTGATGAGAATCAATGTTTTCCAAAAGTGATGCTTTTGGATGAAATATCACGTGGTTTGGATGCTGAGACCAAAAAACTGCTGATACACTTTATAAAAGAACTAATAGAGAACTATCATATTTCTATTATTGCCATTTCACATGAACTGACTTTTTTACAATCAATTTGTACTGATTTTTATTTTCTTTTTGAGGGGTTGCAATTGCCACTTCGGTATAAAAGTGAAGATTTGAATAATCCTGAAACAATCACAAACCCTTATGTACGTTCTTATTTTATACCATGTGTTGAACCACAAAAGCCAGATAAAACAATGACAGATGCTTACGAAACATGGCAAAATTTCAGGAAATACTCAAAATGTATATTTTTACATCATTTTGACTGCCCTGAAAAAAATAAACAAAAATGTACACAAAACACACTCATTTATAATGATAAGGAGAAAAATTGGATATGTTCATAACAACTTCAACCAGAAAAAAATTATTTTGCATCATAGGATTTATGCTTTGTTTGCTTTTTTGTCAAACGAGCCAAGCCAAAATCATTATTTTTATGGATAACTCAGGATCAATAAATGATTATCATGATTTATTTCAATCACAGATTCTAACAATTTTTCAAATGGCAAAATCAGCTGAAGATCCAGTATCTATCACATTGATTCCAATTGGAAAGAATTATTTTCAAACAGTGCATGAAAATGATGTTGGGGATATATTTAAATTTGGTGATAAAACAACATATATTTCAAGCATTCTTCAAAAAGCTGATCCTATTATTAATAAACAAAAAGATACCATTCTTTTTATCAGTGATATGGAACCGGACCATACAAATACTAACGGTTCCTGGGAGCTTCTTGCTGAAGATTACAAAGATGTTTTAGATTATTACAAGATATTGTATCAATGGGTAAAAACTGGTGTCAACATATATTTTATTTTGCTCAATCATGAAAGCATGGCCTATAGAGACAATAAACTATATTACCAAAAAGACATTTTGGAAGAAATTAATAAGATAATTGTGCCACAACAAAAAGCACAAGAATTATTTGAGTTAATAAAAAATGATTCTATAGGAGATTCTACAGATCAATATCCGCAGTTTATTTTATCTAAACAACAAAACAAAATATTAATTCAAAAAATTCTTCGTTCATTATCTTCTGCCTCAAATGGTGCTTTATGCTATTATTATCCTTTGCCATTAGATAGACAATCTATCTTTTATTCAATTGTTGAACCTATTATCAATCCAAATGTACGAGTTGTCAATAAATTAAAAATTTTAATCGAAATACCTGAATATCTTGTAAATTTAAAAAATAAATATCCTTATGATTTTACTGAGGAATTAACAGGTTATTTACCCAAAAAAGTAGGTAAAAATCCCACAAGATATTTAGATTATCATTTAATAAATTGTAACGATAGAACAGGTAGCAGAAAAACAATAAAACATAATAAAGACTTTGATTACCACTTTCATGTTTTTTGGAGTGGCTTTGGCAATTCTGCAAAAATATATCAAACATATTTCCAAGGAAAAAAGAGAATCGTTGATAATGATACAAGTAGAGACTTAAATAGTTTTAAATATTCCAGTGAGAAAGATATTTTTTCTCGTTTAGAAGAATATACAAAGAAATTAGAGGATTATCACGAAATTGATTTTCCAATACCGGAAAAGGACATATTGATAAAAATAATAAATAAAGAAAGACCAGAACAAAAATTAGCAGGTTATTCACTAAACGTTGGTGAAAAAATTTCATTACCCACATATGAAAATGGTATTTGTGCGACAAAAGTCCGGCGACAGACAAATGTTGAGGTCTCACTACGCTACAAATCAAGTCTGATATCAAATACTGAAAAAATATTACCATTAACGAAGATCAGTAAAAACATAATAGCAAATAATGAAAAAGAGAAGCCAATAATAATAAACATCCCTCAAAAATGTTTTCAAGATGTCGCTATTATAATTGATAAAATAATTGATTCTAACGTAGAAGTAATCATATCACAGGCTGATAATTGTAAATTTCAAAAAATACTTACTTTTACGATGCAACATTCAGCACGTTCAACCCATATCTCCTTACTTCCCGGTAGTTATTATTGTAACCTTAATTATAATAATGACAAATATTTGAACAAATGGTTTAGTAGTTTTATTGTTTCCAGAGATGATAGTGATGTCGAGATTACGACGAAAGAAGATCAATTTTATGAAAAGACAAGTGCCATTAAACTGATTAATTCTGAAATTGAAAAAACCAAAAATTGGGCTGGAAATGCTCTAAATGTATCTTTTCAAGAACATTTGTTAGGCTCAAGAAATTCTCTTTTACGAATTTTTCAACATTTAGATTATAACGAACAGTTAATAGAAGATAAAACCAAAAAAGAAAAAACAAAAAAAGATATAATTCTAATGAAAACATTTTGGAAAAGAATTTACACTTTTCTTTTTGAAGGTAATGAACACGTAGTAGATACGTGTTTGTATCATTCTTTTATTAGCCTTGGACTAACTGATGACGAGAGAAATGAGCTGATGCCTGCGAAAGGTGCAAAAAAATATGTAAAACGCATGATGGAAGATTTTACAGGTACGACAAGCAATATTCAATTTGAAGAAAAAGAAAAAAAATACTATCATTCAATCAAGTCGAAATTGAAATTAAAGCATTTAGATGCAATAATTCATTTTTTTAATTTTGAAAAATAATATACGACACGCATTTAAAACATGCTGTGTAATCCTGGAGGATATATGATATTCTTAATTTTTCAACGTGTTCATTTAATATTTTTTTTATGGTGTTTGTGTTACACCACTTTAACACCACATTCTCTTTACTCAAAAACTGATGATTGCTCTGTTTTGATAAAACAAATAGAGAATTGGAACAATAAACAAACAATAGACACCGAAACCTACGATCAAATAAGAAAATCGTATGAAAACAATAAATATGGCAAAGAAGAAAAATGTGCCTTTTACTTTGGTCAATTTTTTTATGAAAAGAAAATTCTAAATGATGCAAAGAAATATTTAAACATATCAAAAAATGTTATTAATTCAGGTGATGCAAAATTTTTTCCAATGTATACAATGTTGTTAAACATTGCAATAAAGGAAAAAAATTTTAATGATGCAATAAAATATTTTACTAAAGTGAGAAATGGTTTTAATCAAACAGAAAAAACTACCAATAAAAATTTAATATGTGAATTGGCAAATGAAAGTATTCTAAACTATTTTAAAAATCCTTATTATAGCTTAAATCAAAAAGGGAAAAAATATCCTAAAGATGAACTGGAGTTCTGTAATATTCATCCAAATAAAACAAGCATTAAAATAATAAAACAATCCTTAGAGGCTTATGATGATTTAGTTGTAATTGATAACCATAGAATGAACCATAAAATGGTAAATGAAATTGTGAAACAATTAACCCAGGTGAAAGAACAAAATAATAATATCGTTGGCATTGAAAATTCACTAACAAAATATAAAAAGTATCAACTAATTCATAATACAATAAAAAGCGGCTTAACGTTAGAAAGTAAAAATCAATTTAGCGGAGAAGATAATGCTTGTAAGAAATTTACAGAAACTATAAAGCTGCTGGCTCAATCAGGTATAGAAGGCTCTACTTTAAATACATTTTCTCAGTGCCACAAAAAACAAGCTTGTCTTATAGAACAAATTGAGAGAATACAAAATGAATTTCAGCCCACATTTAATAATGACCTTCAACCACAAACAATTAAAACATATAAAACATTAATAGTCAGACGTTTAAAAGAAATTGATAGAACTATGAGAAATGGTTGTGAACAAGTCAAAATTATTAAATCAACTAAAAATGATCTTATAGATCTAAATAATTTTTATACAACTTTGATAGAGCTAAAAGAGAATGAGAATGTAACTTCTATGGTTCAACTATTCAATAGATATTCAACTCAGAATAAACAACGTTGGAAAAATATCATAGGCGCAGAAATTGAAAATTATTATTATAAAAAATTGAAGAGTCAATTGCTCCAGACAAATACTCATCAGGAATTTAGAAATGCTTTCAGTAGTATTATTTCTGAGTATGAAAAGTATGATGAATATAGAAATAATTGGAATCAATTAAGAAATCGGGAAGGCATAGATTATTATGCTCAATACAAAAATTTAGGCGAATTAATTTCAAGTATTACTAATAGACAAACAAGAGATCAGGTTTTAGCTAAATGTGATAATGTTAACAATGATATAATAACTCAATGGCAATTAAGACGCAATTGCACACGACGCGCCCCTTTTACTCCAAATATCTACCAAGAATCACAAGCACCAGGTATTAACTATCTTGATGAAAATACTTGTTGGAAACCTTTTACAGAATATAAATATCAAGAAGCCAGAGACTGTTGTGAGATTCATATAAGAGCTATACCTAATTCTATGCCAAACTTTAATAATCATTATAATAACGTTGTAGAACGTATAAGTGTTTTAAATGACTTTATTTCATACAAGAATGAAATAAAGTCAAAATATAACTTTGTTTGCAATCAAGATACTCTTAACCAAGTTGAAAATGAGATAACAAGTTTTTTTAATTATAATGGTAAATTTGGAAATGCGCATTTTTTGTACCCACATAGATCACCTGTCAATAATCATCGTTATCATTTTAAAGTGATTAAATTACTTGAATTTGCAAAATGCTTACTTAAAAATGAAAATTATAAAGAAGCAGAGAATACTATCGGAACTATAACAAATCTATATAGAAATTATTTAAATGAAGAAGATAAATCTCAACTTGTGATATTAAATTCTGAATTAGAGACCATTAAGCAAAGTGAATCAATTGATATTAATTTTGAAACAATAGCTGATGCAAAACGTATATTAAATACTTTCAAAAATGATAAGAATAGAAGTACTTCAAAAAGAACAAAAATTACTAATTTCTTAAATATGATACTTGCAAAAATGCCAATAGTAAATAATGAGGAAAAAAAAGAGTATTATGGTATATATCTTCAACTCAGACCATTTTTAGATAAAAATGAATGGAAATCCTTTGATATTCTTTTTGGGCCATTTATCAAATCTATTGAATAATTTATTTGAATATTTATAATGAAAACTTATCCATACATATTTTTATTTATATCTTTAATAATTATTTCTGTTAATTCTCCTGTATACTCATATAGTTGCTTGAAACTTTTCAGCCAATTAAAAAAAATTAGTAGATCAGAAGAACTATGGTTATTTGAAAAAGAATTTAAACAAAAATACAAAAAGAAATATGATAAAGAATGTGATTTTTACTTAGGCAAAAAATACTATGAATTGAGACAACAAGACAAAAGCAATCTTGAAAATGCAGAAAGACTATTAAAATCGGCATCAGAAGCTTTACCAGATTCGGACAACAAATATGCAGCTACATATAATTATTTGTTATTAATAGAGATTGAAAAACAAACACCAAAAATTGAGAATATCAATGAATACTATGGAAATCTAAAAAATAGACTTTCCAAAAAAGAAAACAATGAAATACAACAAAAAATTTCAAAAGCACTTGGAAAGAAATGGCCGCCATCGGAACCTTCTCAAGTAATTAACAAAATTGATATTACTGATGCCACAATGAAAGATTCCCAAACTAATCAACAAAATAGTATACGTCCTGCTTCACAATCTTCATATGAACATGCAGAATCAATAAATAACGAATTAATAACTTTGCATAAAAATATGCCAGAATATGACGAGTGTTCGCAATTTTTTAATTGTTTTCATTATGAAAAATCTAAAAATTGTTTTGAGATGTACCAACGACAAAGCATAACAAATAGAAAACATGATAAAATATCACAATATCTGCATTTTTTAGAAGATATTATCAAACGAAAAGAAACGATAATTAATAATTATAACACAAGCTGTGATGAGAAAACTTACACAAATAATCTTTCTGCAATTGATTCGTGGTTTCGTTATAAAGGAGATTTGGGGAAGACGCATTGGTCTTATACCAAAGAAAGTTCAGACGAAGATCATAATAATCGTTTTAAAGTTATTAATATATTAGCCTATAGTCGTTGCCAGACAAATCTAAACAAAATTTCCATTGCAAATGAAATTTTAAAGCAAGCCCAAAAACTAAAAAGTTTTTTTATAAAAGATGAACTCTCGCAATATAAAAAGTTTCTTTCACAAGCTAATATGAATAATAATAATGAAGCCAACAGTGATAAAGATTTAATAGATAAAGCTCCCAAATTTACTGCTAAACATGAAAAAATCAGATATAATTTGGGTAAAGATGATCAGACTTATGAAATAAAAGCCTGGGCATACTTTAATAAATATTTGTATGATGAAGCAATCGACAAACTGACTTTCGGTAAATATAATGAAAAAAATTATAAACGATACAAGGATCTATATAAAAAAATAAATTTTATTAATAAAATTAAAGATAAAAAAAACAAATTAAAAAATAGCTATGAAGTATATTGCCATTATAATACTAATAAATCGAACATAAAAGATATTAATCAATGGTTTGATTCGTATGGAGAACTAAGTCCAAAAAAATTTGATTATCCAAATGATAGCCCTGCATCTGATCATGAAAAACATTTTAATGCTTTGAATTGGCTATATTTTGCTGAATGTAGAGATAAACAACAAACCTATCTGAGTTGGCTTGATATTTATAAGCAAACCGAAAAATACAATAAATACTATGACCTCTCTTCAGCTTTTGAAAAGTATATAAATATAAATTCAACAAAAGAAGCAGAGGCCTATCTTAACAAAATTGGAATATGTGAAGAAGAAACAAAAGATAGTTTTAAATTAAAAAAAATAAAAAAATTTATATCCTTAATTACTGAAAGATTTATAGCAAGCAACGCAAAAGATCAGATTGAATATTACAAATTATTAAATACTTCTGCTTTATGTATGCCATTAAAAGATAGAAAAAAATTACTAATACTAATAAAAGACCTTATGCAGTTGTATAAAAAGGACTAATTAATATAGGATTATGAAAAAATTATTATCGATCATTATTATTTCAATTATATTACTTTTTCAATCGATTATAGCTTTTGCATACGATTGTTCGTATATGATACAAAGTATAAAACAAAAAGAAGACTCATTTATGAGAATAGATGATGAAGATGTATTATATCTTCTGTATGAAATTGAACATAAATCCAAAAGGTTAAATGGTTATAGTGACATTTGTCTATTTTACATAGGAAAAAAATTTTATGAATTAAGTGAACATAGTGAAGAATTTTTGCTCAAAGCAGAGATTAATTTTGGGGATGCTTTAACTGCTATGAAATCCATGAAGTCTAAGGATCGACTTTTTCTTTCCACAGTACAATACCTATTAAATATAGAAAGGAAAAAAGATATCCCAAATAAAGCAGCAATTAAAAAATATGTTCAAGAGATTGAAAAACTCGAAACACAAATCGAAACAAAGGAATACAGTGAAAACATAACTAACTCTATGGAAAAGAATAGAAAAAAATCACATTCCAATTTTTTCATAAAAAATGAAAATTATTGCTGGGGACTGTTTCAGAAATATCAATATTTAAATGCAAAAAATTGTTTTTTAGAATACTTGTCCATTTACCCAGCAAAAATAGTCAATGAATATTTTATAGATACTCAAAAAAAAGTAAGTTTTTTATCTCGTTTAAACGAAGATATAAGAATAACCAAAAACAGATTTAGTAAAGCTCAAGACTGTAATGAAATATCAAATATGAATATAAAAAATATAAAATCGTTTTTTAAAGAAGCTATTAAAGAAAAACATTCATTATATTTTTCTTTAAATGAAAGTCATCGATGTCATTTTTTAACTATAAATTCTATTGCTCATGGAAAATGTTTAATGAATAAAGGAAACTATAGAGAGGCATATACCATTTTTAAAAAAGCTTTAAACGATTATGAGTATCTTACTGAAGATGAAACTCTAGAATTAAAATCATTAATAAATATAGCAAATGAAAAAAATAGAAGCTTTAAGACCCCGAAAAAAGAAAAGAATAAAGAAATTATAACTTCCCCTGACAAGACGACAATGACAATAAATAATGAAAGATCATATCCAAATTTTGCAAATAGTGAAGATCCTTGTTGGAAACTATTCAAAAATTACCAATATTTAGACACAAAAAAATGTTTTGAAAAATTTTTGTATAAAACATTAATTCATGAAGGAAATAGTGATTATTTAAAAAAAATAACATATAATATAAAAATTCTTTCCGATTTTAATAATGATATTAATTCAATCAAAAAAAGTTTTATTAATACTAATGCTTGTTATGAAACATCAAGTAAGAATACTGCAATAATAAAATCATTTTTTACGACTTTGGGTAAATATGGAAGAGGTTCTTTTTATTATCCAAATATTAGTGAATCTCATAAACATCAAAATCATTTTATAATTGTTAATGCTATTAACTATGGAAAATGCTTGATGAATACTGGAAACCTTATAAAGGCGTTCGAAGTTCTTAAAGATACTTTACACGAGAAGGAGCTTTCTATAGATGAATCAGGTCAAATAAATGATTTGATTGATGAAGTCAATAGCGCTCGTTTGCTAAAAATAAAGGAAAAGGGAATACTTGCTTTTAAAAAATTTGAGTATGATGTTGCTATTGATTTTTTACAAAAATATTATTCTAAAAGTAATGACAAACAGGTTAAAAATACATTAGAATTGATTTCAAAAATAAAAAATAAAAAAAAACAGCTAATCAGGAATTACAAAGACAATTGTCAGTTTAAAACGGTCAAAAGTAATTCTGATAATATTATTAATTGGTTCAATATTAAAAATGGTGAATTGGGCTTAGAGTTAAATGATTACCCAAAAAATATTTCCGCTTCAACTCAAGCGCTTCATTTGAATGCTATTAACTGGTCTACTTTTGGACAATGCACAGATAAAAATGAGGTCTATATTAATTTAGCGGATATTTTAGCAAATGCTGAAAAATATACTGACTATCTAAATGAAAACGAGCAACAAAAGCTCAACAATCTGATGAAAAAAGATAAAGATATACAAAGGAGTCTTTATGATAATGTTATTGAACGTAGTATCGAGAAAAGACGTTAAAACCCCCCTTCTTTTTATGATATTTTAGCCATTGCTTTTGTTAGTTTTGCCGTATAAAATATTTTATTACAGATACATTCAAATCATATGAAAATAAATAGAAACATATCACATTTTTTTATCATCATTATTATACTTAATAATAATCAAGTATATTCATATAGTTGCTGGGATATTAATAAGCAGTTAAAAAAAATATATAACTCAGAAGAACTATCATTACATGAAAAGGAATTTAAAAGCAATAATAGTAAAGAATGTCATTTTTACATAGGCAAAAAATACTATGAATTGCGACGTCAAGATCCAAATAAGCTGAAAAATGCAGAGGAGCTATTCCAATCAGCAGCAGATGTTTTAGCAGAAAATGATCGTAACTATTCTTATACATTCTATTATCTGTTATTAATCGAGATTGAAAAACAAACTCCAAATATTAATAAAATCAAGAACTACTATGATAAATTAAAGAATCGTATTTCAAACAAAGAAAAAAAAGATATACAACAAAAAATTCAACAAGTTCTTGGAGATGAATGGAAACGACCTGATAATTTTCAGGATACGAATACAATGGAACTGGTTGATGTCTCTAATAAAGATACCACCATTTATCAACAAGATAAGGAGTATTCTGTTTCACCTCCAAATGAATATGAAAATCAAAAAAACTCACAAAAAATTATGCAAATAAAAGAGGAAGATTGTTGGAAGCATTATAAAAATTATGATTATAGAAACTCAAAGAATTGCTTTGAGTTATATCTGTCAGAAATTGTAAATGTGAATAAATGTGATGAAATTTCAAAACGTGTAACTTTTTTAGAAGATATTATTAAACGAAAAGAAATAATCATCGAGAATTATAGTAGAAGCTGTGATGAAAAAACTTATAATCAAAATTTGTCTGATATTGAGACATGGTTTCGTGATAAAGGAGCTTTGGGAAAATATCATTGGTTCTATTCCAATGATAGCTCAGATAAAGATCATACAAATCGTTTAAAAGTTATTAATATTTTAGCTTATAAACGTTGCCTTGACAAATCAAAACAAAATTTTAGTTCTTTTGAAATTGTAAATCAAGCCAAACAACTTAACAAATATTTTATAAAAGATGAACTCTCTGAATATAATATGATTCTTTCAAAAGCTGAAGAAATGAAGACTGAAAAAAAATTATATCATGATGACAAAGATTTAACTGTAAAAAAATCTAATTCTAAAATAAACAATAAAAAAATCAATGGTAAGTTAAGAAAAAATTACGATTACAACAATTATGAATACAAAGCCTGGTCTTACTTTAAAAGATATATGTATCCTGAAGCCATCGACACATTGACGCTGTTAACACATCAGATAAATTATGATTTTACCCTATACAATGAAATATATGAAAAAATTAATTTTATTAAAAGATTTGAAGAGAAAAAAAACAAATTAAAAAATACTTATAAAAAGTATTGCCATTACAAAACCAACAAATCTAATTCAAATGACATTAATCAGTGGTTTGAATCCTCTGGTGATCTAAGCCCAATGAATTATGATTACCCAGATGATAGCCCTGTATCAAACCATCAAAAACATCTACATGCCCTAAATTGGATATATTTCGGAAAATGCAGGGAAACACAGCAAGTTTATCTGCGCTGGTTTGATATTTATAAAAAAACGTACGATTATAGTAACAATTTAAACTTATATACAAAATATGGAAAATATGAAGGCTTCGTTTCAACAGACGAAGCTGAGAAGATTTTATTAAAAATCGGAACTTGTGAAGACCCTTCAAACAATAAATTAAAGCTAAAAGTAGTGTTTAATTTTATAAATAAACTAATAGACAGATGGGAATTTTCAGATGAAGATGACAAAAACAAGTACAATAGTTTATTACATGAAGCTTTTTTGTGTATACCTCCAGAGGATAGAAAAAGATTCGAAGTAGTAATTGAAAAAAAGAATAATAATTCTGAGAAAATTAATTTTTTTATACATAAACCAAAATCAAATGATTAATTGGAATTTTTACATGATTATCAATAAACTAAAAATAAATATTTTAGTTATAGGAATTTTAATGACATTCATTCAACACTTTTAT
>Ga0272440_1001392_pt1 | contig 19798 bp, 18 predicted proteins | sample SSMMMBAug17_FD_192440 | JGI IMG/M metagenome (GOLD analysis project Ga0272440, IMG submission 192440) | Marine sediment archaeal communities from Little Sippewissett salt marsh, Falmouth, MA, United States - SSM-MMB-Aug17 | ecosystem: Environmental > Aquatic > Marine > Wetlands > Sediment ...
TATATTGAAATTCGTCTACGTGTAAAAACATTTTATACCTCCCTTTATGATAGAGGTGTTATTTTTTCTAATGCTTTTCTCTCTTGAGCTAGTTTCCAGTTGTTTAATAAATCTTCTTGATAGTTTCTAACCATTCAAAAACCATTTCTTATGTATGTGAAACTAAATTTAATATTTAATTAATATTTCACTGATATAACATATTTTATTTTTTAAATATCAAAATTGAATATATAAAACCAGTAGTTTTTTGCTCTGAACCCTATTGATTTTGGTTAAGAATGAAATACAATGAATAAATTTAAACGATCCTCCTGAACTGGCATTTGCTTCTATTGTCGTCATAAATTCATTTGGCTGTTTTTTATATTGACAAAGAAAAAAAAAGATTTGATAAATCATATTTAAAAATATGCTCATTTATTATATAAAGTTTATACAAGTCAGGTGAAGCTGATTTTTTTTAATAGAGCAGGGAATACTCAAAAATTTCGAGAATTCCCAAGTAATAAATGGAATTTTATATGAAAAAATTTTTCTACATCATTATCTTGGCACAATTATGTCCGGTTATTGCGTGGGGGAAAACAACTGTTTATGTTGGAAGTATCTCAGGAGATGTTGAACCCGCAATGGCAGCCTATGTTGAAAGGGTACTCGAAACAGCAGATAAACCGGATACTGTATTAATTCTAAAGATGGATACATTTGGGGGCCGTGTGGATGCTGCCTTAAATATTGTTGAAATATTGACAAACACCAAAAATGTAAAAACAATTGCCTATGTAACTGACAAAGCCATTTCTGCTGGTGCGCTCATCGCGCTTGCCTGCCAATCAATTTATATGAAACCTCACACAACGATTGGTGACTGTGCTCCCATTATTTACGATTCCAGCGGCCCACAAATGCTGGGTGAAAAATTTCAATCTCCCTTGCGAGCGAAATTTCGTGCCCTGGCAAAAAAGAATGGCTATCCACCATTGTTGGCTGAAGCGATGGTGTCATCTGAAAAAGCAGTTTATGAGATTACTTATCATTCCAATGATGTTCAGTATATGGATCAGCATTCTTACAACGATCTGACAGATAAGGAAATAAAAAAGATTAAGCAAAAAAGAACTCTTGTACCCGAAAAGGAATTGCTGACAATGGATGATACTGAAGCCCATCAAATGGGTTTTTCAAAAATAACAGCAGCGCATATGAATGATATTCTAGCGGATTTATCATTGGCAGATCAATCAGTTATAAACATTGATGAATCATGGTCAGAGCAGATGGTGCGATGGATTTATTCTGTTTCATCCATTTTGTTGTTAATTGGAATGGCGGCAATGTATATGGAACTGAAATCCCCTGGCTTTGGTGTTTTTGGTATTGTTGGCCTTATCTTTTTGGGCATTGTTTTTTTTGCACAGTACTTTGTTGGTTTGTCTGATCATCTGGAATTGATCCTGATTGCCATGGCTATTATTTTGATGGGGTTTGAAATATTTGTATTTCCCGGATTTGGTTTTTCAGGTTTAAGTGCCATTGGATGTATTGCTTTGGCATTGATTTTTAGTTTTCAGGATTTTGTCATTCCCAGTCCAGGTATGCCCTGGGAAGGTCAATTGATGATGAATAACAGTATTAATGTTCTGGGATCAGCGGTGCTAGCATGGATATTGTCCATTGTATTGTTTCGATTTCTTCTGCCAAAGACTTCCCATCTTGTATCCGGACCTTATCTGGATACCAGTCTTGCTGATGCCCATGTCATTGATCAATCAACCATGCGCCTGGATATTGGAGAAACAGGAATTGCCAGAACAGTATTACGACCATCCGGAAAAATGGCAATTGGAAAGGATATTTTTGATGTTGTTACCCAGGGAGAATTTATCCAACAGGGAAGCGAAATTCGTGTTGTAAATATCAAAGGCGCGAGAATAATTGTGAAACAAATATGAATGCAATACTTTTTTCCATACTGCTGCAATTATCGGCAGGAATCGTTGTACTGGCAGAAATATTTATTCCATCAGGCGGAATTCTGGCAGTAATGGCAACAGGTCTGTTTGGATATTCCCTGTTTTTGTTATTTACAAGTGTATCTCTTACTGCTGGAAGCTTTGCCTTATGTCTGGATATAATTTTTGTGCCGATTCTTATGATTTGGGGATTCAAACGATTGGGAAAATCAAGCCTGGCACTGAATACCAGTCTGACAAGTGAACAGGGTGTTGTTTCTCAATCAAAAGATTTAGACACATTCCTGGGAACAACAGGGATTGCAACGTCTGCTTTAAGACCATCAGGCACTGCTGAAATAAACGATATGCGGGTTGATGTTGTAACACGGGGTGAATTTATTGACAAAGGATCATCTATCGAAGTGATAGCGGTTACAGGTAACCAGGTCATTGTATGTGAGCGTGACGCCCAAATCTAAATATTTGGTCTCCAGTTGTTACACATGAACACGAAAATTTCTGATTGGTTAATTAATTAGGAATGCTCAAAAATTAACATCCCCATTTTCAAAAATCGGACAGGTCGGACTTGACCGACCTGTCCGACTCTACAGAATGGGAAAATTATTTTCCGATCATTCCTTAACGTGTCAAATATATATCCGAGCTTCTATTTTGAAGAAATACGCGATCATATTTCCGATGCGCACGATCAAACCAATCATGTCCAATATTTAAACAATCTGAACAGGCTTTTCTGGGGATATGAATACATAAAATTTTCCCTCCCCTGTCTGTATATGAATCAATTTTGAGTGCACCACTACATGAATTACACACTTGAATTGTTTCTTCCTGCACTTCCAAAAGGCTGTCAGTATCATAAAAAATATTTCTGGATCGGGTATCAATGGATTTATCGTTCCGATTTTTTTCAATGCGACCAGGCCCCATTTCCCAAACTCCCAGTATTTGATCCCTGAGTTGTTGAATATAATCTGTCGTTTTTGAGGATTGTCTGATACGATCCGGATCATAGTCAGGTTCTTTCACATGGGAAAAATCCATTCCTGCCATTGCCAGAATAATGCCTGCATTGACATATGGCAAAGCACCCTCAATTGAGTACCCGCCCTCCAGAACGGCAATGTCCGGTTTCAGGCGTCTGGTTAATTCCGCGTAGCCTTGTGCGGAAAAATTCATGTTGGCCAAAGGATCTGTGTAATGATTATCCTGTCCGGCAGAATTGATTATGATGTCAGGCTTAAATTCTTTCAGAATTGGCAAAACCATTTCATCAATGGTAAACAAGAATCCCTCCTCAGATGTTTCCGGTGGCAGCGGAATATTGATTGTTGTTCCGGCTGCAGTAGGGCCCCCAAATTCATTACTGAATCCGGATCCCGGATAGAGTGTGCGACCATCCTGATGAATGGAAATAAACAGGGTGTCTGGATCGTGCCAATAAATGTCCTGTGTGCCATCACCATGATGTGTGTCTGTATCCACAATTGCCACACGATCAATATTGTATTTTGATCGAAGATATTCTACCATGACAGCCTCATTATTGATATTGCAAAAGCCTCTTGAACCATGCACAACACGCATGGCATGATGCCCTGGTGGACGAATCAAGGCAAAACCACTTTCAACTTCTTTTTTCATAACAGCATCAGCAATTGTTTTTGTACCTCCCGCACTGATAAAGTGCGATTCTGTCATCACGTGATGCTCATCAGGTGTACAAAAATGAGTTCTTTGAATATCGTTCACATTGGCTTGATTGGGTTTGTATTCGATAATGCCATCGATATCCAGTATTCCTTCTTCAAACACCTGATCCTGAGTATATAATAGACGTTCTTCACGTTCCGGATGTGTAGCACTGATTGCCCAGTCAAAGGCCGGAAAAAAAACCAGTCCCATCTTTCGGGGCGCTGTCAACATAATGCCCTCCTTGTTATTATCTAAAATTGAAATTTGTCAGGATTTTTGCCCCATTAAGTGCATATGAAGGTGGAATATAACCTGTCCGCCACCTTTTTCAACATTGAAAATCAAATTGTAGCCTGTCTTTGCAATACCTTCCTTGTCTGCCATTTGCTTTGCCACAGTACACATTTTGCCGACAATGGATTCATCTGCTTCAGTCAAATCGTTAATACTGCGTATATGTTTCTTAGGCACGATCAATAAATGGACGGGTGCCTGTGGGTTGATATCCCGAAAAACAACAACTGTATCATCTTCGTATAAAAATGGGGTCTCCATTTCTTTATTTACTATTTTACAAAACAGACAATCACTGGCCATAATTTTTCTCCCTTGTTGGTTGTCACACCGATTTTATTCAGTGCAGGTTTGATATTTCCTGATAATATAAATGTTATTTTTTATAATAAAAATTTATAAAAGGCAATGACAAAGCGAATATATTATAAATAAATCTATAAAAATTATCGCATAGGTCTATAAGTTTTGGTATTTTTCAATAACCGTGAATATACCTACGACCGAGAACGAATGTAGGCGGCATCCATTAAAGTATATGTCAAGACTGCCCCATTCATTATTTAATGCACCAGAAAAGCATTGGTTCCAAGCTGTGTCCAATTATTTTTTACAAATCTTGTGGTTTTATATTGTATTGTTTTAAATAACCAGCCCCTGTATAGCTCACAACATAGATAGGCGAATCAGGACAAAATTTTGATGATTGTCATCTGTTATTTTTAGTGGGCCCAGCTAACTCTAATCAAACCTTGCGGTTTTTCCAACCCTTTAATAGCTATTATTAACTGAGCCCACGTTCTCGTTTAATTGACATATTACTCCTATAATTAGTTTAATTACTCATTATATCTAGATTTTATATCTACTTATTTACGACTGAGTCTGTTTTATATAGTATCTGGCACTATATATTCAAATAACGTTCCCATTTGACGTCGAACTTCTAAGGAAATCTCTGATAATAAGTTCCTCATTTCAGAAAAAGTAAATGCTATTCTTTTTTGAACCAGGATTACACTGAAGAAGATGAATAAGATGAATAAGATGAAATGAGACACTTTTAATTCATCTAATTCATCATCTTCAGTGTAATCCTGGTTCAAAAAAAAAGGAATGCAATTTATTAAATGAGGAACTTATTATCAGAGATTTCCTAAGCAGTTCACCCCAATTTCATATAAAATATTGACTCCCTTACAGTTTATTGATATATTGTTTATCAAAGTCGACCATGCTCATAGGGTTTAGGACAAACTCCACGCAGTATTATGTTATTTTCCACAGCACATTAATTGCATATAATAAAGATGTAACTTTTTGATAAATAAAAAGAAAAACAAGATGTCAACAAAAACGAACAAACCAAAAACAATATCCCATTTATTTTCAGATGTGGAACGAAAAACCATACTGAAACAGTACCTGCTATTTATGGGAATTATTGAAATATTTATTTTAATATTTTGCTGGTTCTATCAAATGGGTACTCAGGATTACGACAGATTTGGCCCGGTAGATATCCCATTTCCCTGGCGGATTTATTTTTTACTTGCATTTCTCACGCCGGTTGTCATTACATTTCTGGTGGGAATTTTTCTGGTTGCCTTTAACAAATACATGGCAGATCATGACAGTAAAATTGTTTCAGGTAAAAATCAGGCCGCCATTGCACAATCAAAATTTGAATCTGTCGTTCAAACATTATTAAATCTGCCATTTTTATTGTCTCTTTTTTTAGTAAGTATTGGTGCGGGCATTATCTATCGAATTGATGATATTGTTGATTATCTGCAACGACTGGGGGAACAATCTGTTCAATTTCTGCTGGTTCTAATATGCACAACTTTGGGAATTGGCACACTTTTTGGGTTGACATGGATGATCTTTACTTATAAATTAAAAAAGAAATCAATGGAATACGAATTTAAAACCCATGTCATGGATAAATTTGGCATTGCTGTTCTTGAAGATAATACCATGATTACACGTTCAGGACATTTAATTACACATGACAATGAAAGAGCCAATTCATTAAAAGATGTGAAACAATTAACCCAGGATCTGGACAGCAATGTGAGAATAACAGGTGAATAAAATTTTATCACAATATTAATTTTTAACGAAGGGTTCTGATTGAACCCAAACCAAAGAAAGGAATAACATGGACACATCAACCCCTGCCATTGATGTCGTTGCTGCGACATTTTTTAATGCAGTCAAACAAGTATTGGAGTCCAGTACAAAACAGAATATCAAATACTCGACGACAATACAGAGTATACCTCGCGTGAGTTTACGTCCGGATATCGGATGTTTTGTACAGTTCAGTGGTGATTATAATGGATTGTGCGTCATTAATATGACAGGCGCAGCAGCCCTGAGTTTGTATAAAGGTTACATGACTGCAATGGGGCTGCCTGAAGAAGAACTGGCAAAGGATCATAACACCAATGAAGTGCCGGACAGTATTGGCGAAATGACCAACCAGATCTTGGGCCATGCGATGCGAATGGTTGAAAATAAGTACAATCTCACTTCCTTTTTCGGTCAACCCAAAGCCTTGGCACTGAACAGCACAATAGTTCTTCATCCTGAAAATGATTATAACGATAATCGTCGGGTTGTTTTTATCATTAATGATATGCACAGATTTTACCTTGAACTGGCCATGGAAAAAACAGAATTTATTACCATTGCAAAGAAAAAATAGTCAGGTTAATTTATTGTCTAACCTGAACTTTTGACTTATCTCAAAAATATATAATTTAAATGCGGATTAAATATTCTTTCTTGCCAAGACAATATCTGCATGTTATAGTTTAAATATTTTTGATTTTGCCGAAATGGCATTTTACTTAAATTTAAAATAATAATTTTATTAAGGAGGATTTATTCAATGGCATATAATGCAGTTGAAATGAAAGATTGGCAAATTTCAGAAGAAGCTGAAAAAAACATGCCTGCACCAGATGATTGGCGAGAAAAATTAGGTCTTGAAAAAGAAGAAGTACTCGCTATGGGACGTCTGGCAAAGCTGGATTTCTTGAAAATCATGAATAGACTGGAAAGCAAACCCGATGGCAAATATATTGAAGTGACAGCAATCACACCAACACCTTTGGGTGAGGGCAAAAGCACAACATCTGTCGGTTTAATGGAAGGTCTGGGAAAACGTGGTAAAAATGTTGGCGGCGCACTTCGTCAGCCATCAGGCGGCCCAACTATGAATGTCAAAGGAACTGCTGCAGGCGGCGGTAACGCACTGCTTATTCCGATGACTGAATTTTCATTGGGATTGACTGGTGATATTAACGATATCATGAATGCGCATAACCTTGCCATGGTTGCCATGACAGCCAGAATGCAGCATGAAAGAAACTACAATGATGAACAACTAAAACGCTTGACCGGCATGCGACGTTTGGATATTGATCCCACCCGCGTTGAATTGGGATGGATTATTGATTTCTGCGCACAGGCACTTCGCAATATTATTATTGGTATGGGTGGCCGATATGATGGCTTCACCATGCAATCAAAATTTGGTATTGCTGTCAGTTCAGAATTGATGGCTATTCTTGCAATTATCAATGATTTACCAGACTTGAGAAAACGTCTTGATGAAATCACTGTTGCCTTTGATAAGAGTGGTAAACCTGTTACAACCGGTGACCTTGAAGTTGGCGGTGCAATGACCGCTTTTATGCGAAATACCATCAATCCCACACTGATGTGTACCGCTGAATATCAACCCTGTATGGTACATGCTGGCCCATTTGCCAATATTGCTGTTGGACAATCATCCATTATTGCTGACCGCATTGGTCTGAAAATGTTTGACTACCATGTCACTGAAAGTGGTTTTGCAGCAGATATCGGCTTTGAAAAATTCTGGAATGTCAAATGCCGGTACAGTGGATTGAAACCCCATGTTTCAGTACTTACAACAACTATCCGCGCTCTTAAAATGCATGGCGGCGGACCCCGCGTTGTACCCGGAATTAAAATGCCTGATGAATACACCCAGGAAAACCTCGGTCTTGTGGAAAAAGGACTTGAAAATATGGTCCATCATATCAATACCATTCGCAAGGCTGGTATCAATCCTGTGGTATGTATCAATTGTTTCCATACTGACACTGATGCTGAAGTCGATCTGGTTCGTAAAGCGGCTGAAAAAGCCGGTGCAAGATGTGCCAAATCTACTCATTGGGCTGATGGCGGTGATGGTGCGCTTGAATTGGCCGATGCGGTCATTGATGCATGTAACGAAGAAAATGAATTCAAATTCCTGTATCCACTGGAAACCAAGCTTCGAAACCGTGTCGAACTGATTGCCAAAGAAGTCTATGGTGCGGATGGTGTTTCATGGGATCCGGCTGCTGAACAAAAAGCAAAAATGCTGGAAGACGATCCCAAATATGACGACTATACCACCATGATGGTTAAAACACATTTGAGTCTGACCCATGATCCGACATTGAAAAATGTTCCCAAAAACTGGACATTGCCCATTCGTGACGTATTGATTTATTCTGGTGCAAAATTCCTTTGCCCATGTGCAGGTGCAATCAGCTTAATGCCAGGAACCGGCTCTAATCCTGCTTTTAGAAGAATTGATGTTGATACAGCAACTGGAAAGGTCTCCGGCCTGTTCTAAAAGTTTTATTTTTTTTGAATTTATTAAGCCCGAAACTATTGCTGGTTTCGGGCTTTTTTATTTTGCAGTCTGGATTTAATCCAGGGGATGTGTTTTTCCATTAACACTGAACATACAGACGTGCTGCCAATCACCTGACTATTGGGTAACATCTTTACAAAATTAAGAAAAAATGGGGCGGCATCCCCCCCCTGAAAACCTGTTGTAAACACAATCAATGTTTTCTCTGGACCCAGGGCAATCCATTCTCGACGTCCAAAAACATATTCTAAATCACCCGCCTCTCGCGTAAATGTTAAAATATTATCATTTTCCCAATAGTACTGATGAGTCAAGTCAATTTTAAAAGAAAAGAATGAAAACCAGAGCTTCAGACGCCAGTCAATTGTCATTTTGTCCTGATGAGGGGTAACAGATTTTACCTGATAAAAAATGTCAGAATATTCAGAAACATCCGTACTGATTTGTTTTACCTTTTCAATGGGTGCATTGACAATATCCATGCCACTGGTAAATACAAGTTTGAAAGCATCGTTTTCAAAGGTTCGCATCCATTGTTCCGGATGAACAATCAGTACCTGACCACTTTTTAACAGGGCATTAATTGTATGTTTCGGAATATTTATGTTGGAAATATAAGGTATATTTGGCGAAGTGAGTGCTGATTTAACAAGCATTGATGAATCGCTGGATTTGTTTTCTGCCCGTCGCTTGACCGCTTCAAGCATTAACGCGGTCGTTCCAATAGGAACAGCCATTGCCAGATCTGGTTGAGCTCTCATGAGCATACGAGAAATAAAGCCGATGCTTTTATGATCAGACCATGATGTATTGATCACAAGCGTTTTGTTCTTCGATATGGGAATAATTTCCCATCGGCCAAAACTGGCTTTCATTTGACCATCAATTAATGTCCAGGTAATGTCTCCCTGATTATTTAAATCATGTTTCAAATCAAATGTGGCATGAATTTTAAATACAGGCAATTTTACAAAAACACTGTAACGCGCAATAACATATTCGGGTGTTTTTTTGAGTATTTCAGAGTGGTCATTTTGCGGCATAAAGGTGGCATAATTGGCATAATCATTGATAACATATCGGACACGTTTTTCCGAGGCATTGATCACTGCGATGCTGCTGACAAATCGTGTTTCAAATGTTTCTTTATCCGCCGAGCCTCTTACCGCAAGGGTTTCTTTTTTTTGTGGAAAGATGACAAACAATTGGCCATCACCAATTAATTTTGCCAGATTTTGGGTATGAACGATATCATGTTTTAGCATAGGCACGTTTGATGCGTGACCCAGGCCATGTAATATGAAACCGATGATTATCAATCCTAAGCCGGCAAGTATTTTATAATTCATTATCAATTATCCCAAAGATTTATGTTCGTTGAATCGGTTCTTTGCTTTAGTTGATTATACCATTTTTTTTCAGCACGCTGATTGTATTTATCCGCGCTGTTAATTGCACCATAAATGTTACCAGAATAAAAACCAAGACCAAAAAATGAAATCAGTGTCCCCAGTGCCGGTTGATCATGATCAAAACTTTCCCATGCTGCCCATCCAATAATGCCATTGACAATAAATGCTAATGTGGCATCACGATATCGCTCACAATAAACCTGACCCAATCCTGGCACTATGGACAGCATGCCGGCAAGATATGGCTTTTTCGGGGGGAGTTTTTTCGCTGCAATGGCATGCCTGATGGTACGCAAAGGAAATTCGTTTGTATTTTCTATTGTATTCAGATGTATGATGGCAGAATCTATCTGCTTATTCCTGATATCAATCCATGCCAGGCGATAGTGGGTTTCATTCATAATCTTTTTTTGATCTGTTTTTTGCAACAATGACTCCAGAACATTTTTAGCCATTAAAAATCTGCCTTTTGCCTGATAGCAATCACTTAAAGCATATGCTGCCTTAATACCAATATTTTTTTGTGGCGCATTCTCAACAATTTTATGATAAAGATCAATCGCAAAAACATATTGCTTTTGCATTTGATATGCCAATCCCATTTGATATTGGGCATCCAAAACACGTTTGTCATTTGGAAACAAAAATAAAAAACGTTGAAACTCTGTGATAGATGTTTTATATCGTTCTTGTTTCATTAATTCGCCTGCAAATTCAAATTGCCTGTCTGCTTCGTTTTGGGCATTTGAATAATCCACAGGCAACGTGAGTAAGAGAATGATAAAATAAATAGTTTGTTTTTTATGCATAATTTCACCAAAAGTTTTTTTAAGGTATATTAACAATTGTATTTCATACATAAATTATTTTTTCTGTTGACACAACCATATATATCCTTATTGTTGGTTGTTCAGGAGTAAAAAACAGGAGAATGCAATGAGTCGATTCACTGATGTCGATACAGATACAAAAAAAATGATTAATGAAATCATTTCTAAAGATTTTTCTCATTTAACGCAAGCAAAAATCAAAATGGTTTTTGATCAAAAAAAGCGCAAAAATGGTGGCCGCTATCAACTGGGAAAAATGCAAAAATCCAATGATTTAATACGTTACCTGACGTCTCGAGAAGCATTGGATCCCGAAGGTTTTGATTATTTAATGTTTATTGATGAAAATGTATTTGAGGTTCTGGATCAACCAGATAAAGTTCGTCTGGTTCGCCACTTGCTTCAGTATGCAGATATTGATTTTGAGGCTGAAAAGCCATACAAAATTCGGAAAGAAGAGGTCATCACCTGGTATGATGAACTGGAGTTTAATAAGGATGACCCCAAATGGTTTGAACGTCTTGAAGTGATTGCTGAAAGCATTTATAATCAGGACAATGAAGAAGATCTGAGTACAGAAATTACGCCCGACAACCCATAGGTCGTTTTTTATTGACACCATGATGAAAGTTTGAAATCGTATTGTTATTTTTTTAATGAAAACGCATGATGTTCTCATAAATAAAGGAGTTTATACATGAAACGATTGATTTGTCCAATAATATTGATGCTATTTATTCCGCTTGGCGTTAGTGCTGCCAATTCATTGGTACAAAGCGGCGATATTAAGAAAATGAAAAAAGCCGGGGTTTCACAAAATCTCATCGAATATTTACTTACCCATCAAACCTGCTCCATCAATGCAGAGACAGTCATCCGGTACCATCAGGCCGGAATAAAAGAAAAAGAGATTTTACATCTGATTCAAACCGATGCCTACCGTCCTGAACGTAAATCCACCATCGAAAAAGAATTGAAAATTATTGAAGGCCTCAAGCAGGCGGGCTTTTCAGACCGGGCCATTCTTGAGTATATGAACACAATACGTTCAACTCAATTGGTTGATTTGAATGGAAATCGGTCATATCGACTCATATCCCCAATGAAACAATCTGATACCAAAAAAGAACAGCGCAATCGCGCACCATATCCTTTAACTCTTGAGCTGAACAAATAATAATTATCATTTATGATCGTCCAACTTAGGCTTTTCCTGGCATAATTATTGCCTTCTTGTCCTACTCGTTCCCACACTTTGCGTGGGAAAGAGAACGTAATAACAATGCCAGGAAAAATCAAAGTTGGTTGGACGATCATACAAAAAATGGAGATTAGATGGCAAAATATCGAAATCCAATTCCAACAGTGGATATTATTATTGAAATATCCACTGTTGAAAAATCAGGTATTATATTGATAGAACGTCGTAATCCGCCATTTGGATGGGCATTACCCGGCGGCTTTGTTGATTATGGCGAATCACTCGAACAAGCAGCTACAAGAGAAGCACTGGAGGAAACATCGTTAAATGTGCATTTGATAAGTCAATTTCACAGCTATTCTGATCCTTCACGGGATACTCGTCAACATACAATCACAACTGTATATATCGCATCAGCCACCGGAATCCCCAAGGCTGCTGATGATGCTGTTAATCTGGATATTTTTGATGAAAATCATCTCCCCGGGCCCATTGTTTTTGACCATCAGTTAATCATTCAAGATTATTTTCAATACAAAAAATCTATTCTAGAAAAGAATCCTCTGATTTTACCGACATGATAATTGAGACCACATCATCAAATACAGTCTTTTCAGATTGACCTGCATCCACAATAACAAATCGATCCGGCTCCTTTGTTGTCAGATCAAGATAACCCTTTCGTACCTGTTCATGAAACTGGATGGATTCCTTTTCAAATCGATTTTCATTTTGCTCAGACTGATCGGCATGAATACGTTTCCATGCGCGAGACAGCCCTTGCTCAACCGGCAAATCAAATAACAGTGTTTTTGCAGGCTTCAGATCGGCTAAAATAATATGATGGAGTTGTAAAATTGTTTTCATGTCAATTTGTCGTGCAATCCCCTGATATACAGTTGTTGCATCATAGAAACGATCACACAGGATCATTTTTCCCTGTTTCATCGCAGGTATAATCAGCTCTGCCAGATGTTGGGCGCGATCAGCCATATATAACATCAGCTCAGTCATGGGACTCATTACAGTATGATTGGGGTCTAACAATAAACTTCGAATATGCTTTCCAATATCTGTTCCACCAGGCTCACGTGTTAATATGCAGGGAATATTGTTTTGTTGGAGCCATGCTTTCAATCGTTTTGCCTGGGTACTCTTACCAGAACCTTCTATGCCTTCAAATGTGATCAACATAAAGTATTTCCTTTAAAAAAATGTCGTTCCATAGGGTAGAAAAAGGGTGTCCATTGTGATGAATCATCCGATTTCTCCAAATAATCACGAATGCCCATAATTTTTGAATCCAGATCATCCAGGTAATGCAGGATCACAGCCTCCAGCGTTTTGGGAGGTTCTGGAGACCCATACTCGCGAACGCCATGATGGCTAATTACCAGGTGTCGTAATAATTGAGCGGTTTTTTCAGGAAAATTGGAAACAGATGCAATTTTTTCATCAATCATACGAATTCCGATAATAATATGGTTTAACAACCGGCCTTCAGTGGAATAATCTATCATTGTGGAATATTCAAATTCATCAATCTTGCCAATATCGTGAAGCATGGCACCTGTGAGCAATAAATCTCTATCAATACCACGATAATGACATTTGATGAGACGATCAACCAGCATAGACACCGAAAGGGTATGTTCCAGGAGGCCGCCGAGATACGCATGATGCATTTTTTTTGCCGCCGGTGCCAGACAAAATTTTTCAACAAATGCATCATCAGCCCAAAATTGTTGGAGAATAGAATGTAAATGAGGATTTGTTATGCTTTGAGATTGTGTTTGCAGTTGTTGAAACATTTGCGTTGTATCTCGTGTTGTTTTTGGAATAAAGTCACCCGGATCAATTTGTTCGTACATGATGCGCTGAACAGAAAACACAGTTAATTGAAGGGTTTCACGATAGGTTGTTACCCGTGCTTGAATTTTAACATAATCGCCATGATCAAAATGTGAGGATACTGTTTCAACATTGTCCCAGATCACCCCGCGAATGCTGCCTGTTCGATCTGTAAAACGAGCCTGAATAAAAGGTTCGCCATCTTTTTTATGGGCCATTGATTTCTCAGTGACAATAAAAATATCCTGTATGGCCTGGCCATCAGCAAGTGAGTCAATGAATTGTGTTTTCAAGCGTCCAATCCCATTGTTTCATATGATTTAATAAATCGTTATCTGTTGTGTCAATTGAAAGCGGAGAAATGGCAATATAGTCATTTTCGATAGCACCAAAATCTGTTATACATTCTGAAACAACAGGAAATTTTTCATCACCGATCCAGTAATAGTCAGCTTGTCTGGGATCTTTCCGCTTTTCATAGGTTTCATACAAATGATAAATGGCCTGATTGACAAATTTCAATCCTTTTGATTCATGGACAGGGCAAGCTGGAAAATTGACATTCATGAGTGTGCCGGCTGGTAAAATTTGCCTTGAAAATTTTTCAATTAAATCATTTACATAATAAGCCGCACCATCATAATCAATAGTGGGCCCCATCGCAATAGATACAGCCATTGATGGAATCCACATGGATGCAGCTTCACGCGCCGCAGCAACAGTTCCAGAATAAAAGACATTAAAGCCTGTATTTGCGCCAGGGTTAATTCCGGATATGACCCAATCCGGCTTTTTGGACAGTAATTGTGATAAGCTCAGCTTGATACAATCCACCGGCGTACCATTAATCGCATATCCCTGAATATCCCCATTATCAAATGGAAATGCCCGCAATGGATCATGTATTGTGAGTCGATGACTTGTGGCACTTTTTTCACGATCCGGTGCGATCACTGAAACGCGATGTTTTTTTTTCAACGCATGGAACAGGGCTTTTAAACCAGGAGCGCGAATTCCATCATCATTAGTTATTAAAATATGCATGGCTGACGTTCTTTCATAACTTATTGGATTTCATATATCATCATATTGAAATACCGAATTCTATGAGTTTTTGTTTATATAATTCTGCGCGAATTTTTTCTTTTTCGAGCATTTTTTCAGTCGAATCGGCGCGAACTTTTTCTTTTTCTGCACGAATTTTTTCTTTTTCGAGCATTTTTTCAGTCGAATCGGCACGATTTTTTTGTTTATCCGCACGAATTTTTTCTTTTTCCAAAATATTTTCAGTAAAATCAGCACGCATTTTTTCATTATTCGCACGATTTTTTTCTTTTTGATAGTCACGTTTGACATAATGCTGATAAACTGGATCATCAAGCAGATCCATCATATCTGGTCTGGAATATAAATGTTCAATTCGAAATTGAAATTGCTGAAGCACTTCAGATCGAACGATACCATCCCTTGTGTCTATCTTTTCATAGAAACCATTTTTCAGGCGATAAAATGCCGTATTTGTTTCATTTCGATCTAAAATGAAATATTCCTTGACACCTGCTTCAGCATATTCCTTAAATTTTTGTTTTGTATCTCGCAGAACCTCTGATGGTTTACTATCTGATAAGAACTCCACGCATAAGTCAAATATACCTTTATAAGTGCAGTCATCATCTTGCATTTGCAAAGAATTCGGTCCCACAAATCCAATATCTGGTTTTCTAATTTTCTTTCCTTTTTTTAGATGCATCCGAAAACCAATTTCATAGGATATCTGTTGAAAATTTATTCCAAGACTTCGATATTCACGAATCAGATCTTCAAAAAAGTGTCTTAATAAATTACTGAGATAATCGCTCAATGGTTTCACCTCCAATATGCCATTATTCCATTCATATGGTGTATCAGTATAATATTTGTCCCAATATTCTTCCTCTGAAACATACATACCTTCAAGAGACTCATCATGATCAGTCTCAATAATTTCATCTGGATATTGATTCATAAACTGGATCATGAATTCGGGTTGAGAATCGTTTTTCAGTTCATACTTAGGTAAGTACATACTATTGAACAACGTATGTGTCGTTTGCTTTTGTAATAGTGGTGACATTTTTTTCTCCATTATTAAATGAGTTAAGGATGTACAATATTATTGATTAAAAAAATGGCATCATCCAGTCCCACAGTTCCCATCGCATTCATATGTACAACAATATAATAATCTGGCTGGATATCAGATACAATTTTTAATATTCCCACAAGATCCAAAAGATCGGCGACACCATCACCATTGATATCCCCTTTTGTTTGCGATACATTTTCTGGTACTATTTGAACAGGATCAGAAAAGGCACTTTCAACAGAATTTAGTTCAGCCTTGATTTTATACACATAAAGCTGTTCATTCAATACGTTGGGGTCAATAAAACAATCTTGCGCAAGAACGCGACGTATATCCACTGGTACAGCATGAATACATTCAAATATGCCATTCGTCTGTGTACTTCGATATACATTATACCGAACACCATAAGGTGTTTCAATAATATTCCATTTTAATTGAACATAACCAGAACCTGTCACCACATGAAGTCCAGTGGGCTTCGGTGGTGGGTCTTCTTCAGACAAAACAGTAAGAACAAAAACAGTTTGTACGCTTAATACATCCTTTTTTACAATCAGCGTTATTTCTGTTTCGCCCACATGATTCTGAACAGAAGACACATGAAGCATCCGATTGTTTCCATCACCACTGATTGAAATATTTTCCAATGGGATTAAGCCGGTATTGGATGATAGCACCTCCAGTTCCAATAAATTGGCAGAAACAATATCATCATCAATTGAGAAGGGAATTGTAATTTCGGAATTTTGCTGCATTGACTGATCTGGAATTTGAGAAATTCGCGGGAGGTGAATTGTATAAGTAACAGTAATAATTGGTGAGAAAGGACTTTCTACAACATTGCTATTGTTATCATGTGCCTGGGTACATGTTCGAATACGAAAATAGTAAGGCTGATTCTGTATGAGATTTTTCAATAACACGATGGCAGTCGTCTTATCTGATGTCTTGTGAGATAAAATAAATGGACCACTGGTTGATGTTGCCTGATATATTTCATAAAAGCCTGAATCAACACGATAAGAAATAGGAGACCACAAAAGTTCCATGCCCTCGGCCAGTGCCTGTCCATCACTAAAGTTTGTTGGTGAAACAGTTTGTGTTATTGTCCAATCTACATCATAGCGCTGGCGCGCATTCAAAAATTCAACTAAAAATTCATTATCAGTATAAAAACCATTCCATCGAAAATCACTTTTTCCATATTCAAGCGTATTTAATTGCATCAGTTCATCCGGTATCTGGCCCACAAACTGGTTACTGTGAACACGAATTTTTTCAAGATTGCTTAATGCCGCTAATTCTTTGGGTAAAGTGCCAGTCAAATGATTTTTTTCAAGGTAAAGCCGTTTCAATGAAACAGCCCCACCAATAGTGGCAGGTATACCACCTGATAATTCATTGTCGTATAATAAGAGGTCTTCCAATTTTATTAATGTCCCCAGATTGACAGGAATCATGCCAGAAAAGTTATTTGATGACAAATCCAAATGCGTCAAATGCGTCAGATTGCCAAAAACATCTGGTATTACCCCGGTTAATTGATTATCGCGCAAATCCAAATGCGTTAGGCCCGAAAGATTTTGAATAGACTCCGGCAATTCATTTCGTAAACCATTGCTGGCCAGTTGTATTGAAACAACCTGATCTTTATCCGCATTACATTCAATGCCAAACCAACTGCACTCTGATCCCACAGTGCCCATCCATCCTGACTGGTTGATCCAGTTAAGTCCATCAGTTGACTCAAACAGGGCAATTAATGCATCTCGCTCAATCTGGGGAAAATTGGACAAAAGGCTGATAGGAATGGTTTCGCTAAAGGTACTGTCTACACGATTATTATTGTTAACATGCGGCAGAGAAATTGTTTTCATTTTAAAGTAATACGGCACCCCTGTTTCAATATTACTAAGCGAAAATATTTTCGTTTGAAGGTTGTCCACCGTCGCAAACAATTGAAATTGAACACTGGCTTGATGTGCATAGTAAATCTCGTATGAGCCCTGGCTCGTATCCGATGTTGCCGGTTCCCATGATAAAATTACTGAAGTTTCTGATGCTTTTTCTGCATACAATGAAGCAGGTGCTAAGGTTTGCGAACTTAACCAATCTCCATTTTGCTTGCTGTCGATAAAAGCTTTGAGGGATGTATTATTTGTCCAAAGCGCATTCCATCGGAAATCACAGGCGTTATCCTGCAAGGATGTCAATGATAGCAATTCTTCTGGAATTGGGCCCTGAATCCTGTTTGATGATACAAACAATTGTTTGAGTTTCGTGCATTGACCTAATCGGGCGGGCAACGTTCCTGACAATGCGTTGTCATTCAAATACAAACGATCAAGTTGCAATAGATTTCCAATTGTGGGTGGAATTGAACCTGACAGGTGATTATGACTGAGATCCAGCCGTGTTAATTGATCAAGGTAACTCAATTGATCAGGGATGTTCCCTGATAGTTTATTATAATTCAAACGAAGGTAACTCAGTGAACTTAGTTCTGCAATGTCAGTTGGAATTTCGCCCTCAAACTGGTTATGATCCAAATATAAATTGTTTAATTTCTTAAGTTGAAACAGACTTGATGGTATGGTTCCTGTAAATTGATTGTCCGACAGATATAAAGTTGTTAATGTCGTCATTTGGCCAATACAGTCGGGAAGATTGCCTGAAAAAATATTTTTGCTGATATTTAGAATTTGTAATGAAGCAACATCAGTGCAATTGATCTGAAGTTCTCCAGACAATTGATTATCAGACAAATTGAGATGTGTCAGGTTAACCAGTTGCCATAGATATGCCGGAATATTTCCAGAAAGATGATTTCCAGAAAGATTCAGGTCTGTGAGTTGATCAAGACTGATAATTGCAGATGGTATACCACCAGAAATATCATTATTTGCCAAAACAAGCGTTTGAAGTTGTGTCAAATTTTTCAGGCTTTCAGGTAGACTTCCCTGCAAATTGTTACCAAACAAATTGATTCCCACTACGTGCGTTTCATCAATATCACAAGTAATGCCAAAACGATTACAGGCATTATTGTTGTCCCATTGATCGTTTTGAACCCAGGCATCTCCTTTTGTATATTGATAAAGATTATTCAGGGCTTCTGTTTCTTCCACAGGGACTGTGGCCTGGGATGCAGATACAAAAAACATCACAATTATAGAAATTAATAACATTTTTTTCATTTGTAACTCCTTATAGTAAACATATCAAAGTTCTCTAAAATTAATCACATTAATTAATCATAGCATACAAAGGTTTTTAAAAAAAGTCATATTCCCTTAACATGCAGGCGTCTCCCCAAAAAACAATTGAAAAGATTGGATATTCATCACTGTTGTACCTCCCAAAAAGGTTTGACATGATTTGATATTCTGTCTATAATCGTCAATCTATCAAATTTTCAGAAGTCTAATTTATGTGGTGTATGTAAATCGGGGATTGAAAAGCAATTCTTATGTGAGGAACTTTTTTTGAGAATTCCTTACTAACTTAAATCTCTTTATAGCCGATAACATAATAAATATGAAACAGCCAGATTTGATATCAATGCAAAATTATCATTTAAGGAAATCTCTGTTAATAAGTTCATGTATCGGAAAAACAAAATCCTGCTTTATATTGCTTCAAGTTCAATTCCGCTTGCTAACGCGCGCGGCTCTGAAAATTTCGGCAGTTTTTAATCTGAGCCGCGCGCGTTAGCAAGCTG
>Ga0272440_1001393_pt1 | contig 19796 bp, 17 predicted proteins | sample SSMMMBAug17_FD_192440 | JGI IMG/M metagenome (GOLD analysis project Ga0272440, IMG submission 192440) | Marine sediment archaeal communities from Little Sippewissett salt marsh, Falmouth, MA, United States - SSM-MMB-Aug17 | ecosystem: Environmental > Aquatic > Marine > Wetlands > Sediment ...
CATTAAGTAATCTTAAATGTATCAATCAATTCCAAAAAAGATGGGTTTCTATACCAAATTGAAAATTAACGTAACAGCAGTGACTATTTTCAATTATAAGAATGAACGGAGTCAAGGCGAATAACGATTGAGGTAACCGGCGAGGTTTTCTGGAGCGAAGCGGAAGAAAACCTTGTCCGGTTGACCGATTGGTTATGCGGCAACTATTTTAAATTACTTATATTTTAAAACAAATCTTTGATGTCTGAAGCGAACCCTCTGTAAGCTGTAAGTGCTTTATCTATATCATCTTCGGAATGTTCAAATGTCATAACTCCAAGACCTTGCCAAGTATAAAGCCCTTTTAACATCAAAGCTATTTTTGATATTTGGTCTCTAAATTGTATATCAACTTTTGTAGCATCCCAATGATATAGAGGGTATGATGAGTTTCTCTTATCGTATGATTCAGTGTCAAGTAAAAATCTGACTGTCCCTATTGGAAAATTTGGTATTCCATCATTTTGACTCGTACCGGTAATGTCCACCGGTATTTTGTTGTCTTTGAATATTTTTTTAACATTTTCCCTTAAAAAATTCATATGTTTCAAAATCTTTGGATAAACCTTATCCTCTTGTTCTGATAAAAATTTTACCATCTCAATAGATGCGATTAATGTGGCGGGATGTGCTGTAAATGTTCCGCCATCTGCCCAAACTCGGGGATTCATAGATGTTGATGCATGTGAAAAAATTTCTTTTTTTCCGGCAAAGCAAACTAATGGCATTCCCCCACTCATGGCTTTGCCAAAAACACCAATGTCCGGTTCTATCTCAAAAAACTTATACAAACCACCCGCATTAACTCGAAAGCCTGTAACAATTTCGTCAACAATAAGGACAGACCCGTATTTTGTGGTAAGTTCTCTGGCTTTTTTAATAAATTCCTTATCAGCGACTATCATACCAGAATTACCTAAAACGAGTTCGAGAATGAATACTCCAATTTCCTCTCCATGCTTTTGAAAACAGTCCTCAAGTTTTTCAGTGTCATTAAATGGTACATTCAGGATTTCCGAATCAAAGGCATCAGATATTCCCGCACATTCAATTTCTATTTTATCGATCCCATTTAGAAACCGTACACCTTTCAAAGCATACGGCTGTATTCCTTGCCATCCGCCTGACACTTTTAACACTTTCTTTCTTCCAGTATAGGAAAGCCCTAACCACGTACTATACATAGTGCCTAGTGCGCCACTTGTAGTAAATAAGACAGAATCCATATTTGTCAGAGAGAGAATTAAAGATGCCAGTTCTTCCTCAAGTTCTGTGAAAATTCCTAATTGCAAACCAATTCCCTTATCAAAGCGGTCTTTAAGGGTTTCAACTATCAATGGTGGATTATGACCTAAAATATTGCTAAAATGACCTTGCCAAAAGTCAATAAGTTCGTAACCATCGACAGTAGTTAAAGTTGTTCCCCTTGCACTTGCAATATAAGGGGGAAATGGTTTAAAAAATCTTCCCGATTGTGGAACACCGTTTGGAAAATAATCTTTTCCCTTTTCATACACCTGAAAAGATTTTTTAAAAGACTTCCTGTATTCATTTTCTAAGTTGGCAATATATGCCTTTTTTTTCTTATCTTTCATGTTTTAGGTCCTTTCAAATAATTCTGTTGCACATATCAGATGGCTTGTTCTGTCGGTGCAATTCTGAAGACTTCTGGACAAATGGAATTATCGTATTGAATTATTTTATACACAATATCTGCGATAAGTTCCGGTGATAATTTTTTGATTTTTCTTTTCTGAAACTTTTCTTTTGTCTCATTATCATAAGTTCTTAAAATAAAATCTGTTTCTATTGCACCTGGTTCTATAAGAGTGACGGGTATTCCTTTATTAGCTATTTCTAATCTCAGTACTTTTGAAAAGCCATTTAAAGCATGCTTACTTGCTGTATAAGCAGCAGTATTTTCCATAGCTTTAACACCAAGAAATGATGAGATATTAATAATCTTACCTTTATCAGAATCATATAAATATTTCAAAAATTGAGAGCATAAAATAATAGGTGCTATGCTATTTATGTTAAAGGTTTCTTCTAATTCTGATGTAATAATGTTATCAATCTTGCAATGATAAGCAATGCCTGCGTTATTTATTAATACATCCAATTTCCCGTCCAGAAGTCGAAGGCAGTCATTTACAAATTGGTCAATTGTATGTATCTTTGTGAGATCAGAAGCTAAAGGTAATATTTTTCCTTTACCTTCCTTTTTTGATAGTTCTTCGGCTAACATTTGCAATTTGTGTTCATTTTTAGAACTAATTAAAAGATTAGCTCCATTTGCATATAATTTTTTTGAAATCTCTTTACCTACTCCGCCTGTAGCTCCGGTCAATATGATATTACCTAATGTGTTCGCCATAATAATAGATTCCATAACAATTGGTTATTTTAACAATAAATCTTCCAAATAATGGTTTTTAATACCGAAATCATTTTTTATCGATTCAATGTTTTTCAGTATTGACTTCCTGTCAATCTTTCTATTTGTTTTTACTCCTGCAATCATAATATTTTTACTTGTATGCTCGGTAGAAATGAATTCAAAAACACTTGTTTTATATCCAAAATATTCAAGCAAAAGAGACCTGATTCCATCTGTAAGAATTTCAGCCTGTCGTTCTTTCAGAATGCCGTGCTTTAGTATTTCTTTTATATTGCAATGACTATCCATTTGTTTTCTAACTTGTTTATGACAACATGGCGCACATATAATTAATTTAGCATCGGAAACAATACCTTTATATATTGCATCATCTGTTGCCGTGTCACAGGCATGAAGCGCTATAAGAATATCTACATTTTCTATTTCATAGTTTTTTATTTGCCCCACAACAAATTTTAAATTTGTAAATTTAGCTTCTTTTGAAATAGAATTGCAGAGATTTACCATATTTTCTTTTATTTCGACACCTTTAGCGTGAACATTTAGTTTCATTATGTTCTTTAGATAATCATATAGTGCAAATGTCAAATATCCCTTACCCGATCCCATATCAATAAAATTGATTTGAGATTTTTGTAAAAGGTTTGATGAAGATATCAGTCCTTCAAGGATTTCTACATATTTATTAATCTGTCTATACTTTCCTTCCATGTTCTTAGCTATTTTATTTGAGTGAGTAACTACACCCAGTCTTTTTAAATATACATTGTTTTCAATTTCAATATATCTGTTCTTTTCTCTGTTGTGAGTCCTTGTAGGTATTTCTTTATGAGTTGGAGCACTATAGCTAATTTTTGGGTAAGGTTTCCTGTCAACTTCAATTTGAACATTTTGATAAATGCTAATTAGGTGCCCGTTTAAAAATGTATTTCCTATAAGTGAATTTATCAAATCAATCCCCTCTTCAATTGAATAATTCTTAGTAATATCTTTATTGGTGTACCTGTAACTGAAAGATAACATAGGAGTATGCTTTATATTGACTATCTTGACATAAATATTCATTAAGTTTTTCTCACCTTTTACAGGTTTTCCTAAAGTTACTTTTACAAGCTGGTCTTCTTCAATATATGATCGTAATCTATTAGTGAATTCATTTATATTATTTGTCATCAGGAAACCCTCCTTTTTGTAAATATGTTACAATAATTGCAAACTGTATCAATGTTATTTGTCGTTGATATTGAAGAATTGAATAAACTTCTTGAATGTTGGTATTTATCATTATTCCAAATTTTATAAAATGATTCTTTTAAAATATCGCCAAATGAATTAATTTCATTTGTTACCCAACAGCAAGGAAATACTTTGCCATTATGATTTATAATTGTAGTTTTGAATAGTTGAATGCATTTCGTTTTATATAAGGGATATCTATGCTCACCAATATAATGATCTTTAATATGTTTTATATTATTAGGCAACCATGATCTTTTTCTATCTTCTATACATTCTTCAAAATCTAGATCTGGCAAGTCATCGCTTAATCCGATTTTGGCTGTGTTAAAATTAATTCCAATATCAATAGCCATCTTTTTTGCTTCGATAATTTCTGCCTCATTATATTTATTGATGATAAAATTCCAAATAATATCCGGAAGCAAACTATTAAACCTTTCCTTGACTTTAACTAATTTAATTATATTTGATAAAACTAATTCAAAATCTCCTCCAATTCTGTATTTTTTATAAGATTCTTGAGAGGCACCATCTATTGATAAAATAAGCTTGTCCAATCCTGAAAGGACAATGTTTTCAAAAAATTTATCATTTCTTTTAAAGCTAAAATTAGAATCTATAGTTGTTTTTATTTGATTTTCTTTAGCATATTTAACCATATCGAAAATATAAGGATTTAAAAAGGGTTCTCCCCAATTAAAAAGTAGCAACTCATTTAAAGTGGGTATTTTGTCAATTATTATTTTGTAAGATTCAAACGACATAACTCCTTTTTTATATTTCAATTTTCCTGTTCCAGATGGGCATAGAGGACATTTTAGATTACAATTATTAGTGGGTTCCAAATTAATAGAAGTAGGAAAAGGCGTTTCATGTATAAATTCACTGTTGCTCATAAAAGTATTTTATTTCCTCTTACACGTTATATAAAGTTCGCCTACAAATTGATGGTTCTCCTGTTCATCCCATGTTGAATTACCAATAATGTGATTTTCTACCACTTGTTTAGGTCCTGATGATTGTACTGAGCCTACATTATAATAAGCAATAAATCCTCCTATATTTATTTTAGGACTCCATAATTTGTGAATTGAAAGCATTTTTTCATAATCATATTTACAATCAACAAAAAGCAAATCAATTCCAAATTTTTTCACCTCATTGATCGATTTTATAATTTCAGATTTATTATTTTCGCCATAATTTGATAAAGAATCTCTATTAAGATTTCCAGATGGATCAAAAGAAAAAAATCTGCCTTTATTTTTAATATTCAAAGATTGAGATAGTATAAAACTCGATCTTTTGAAACAAGCCCCCTCTACTATTTCTATAAATATTGGGAATTTAGATGAAATATTATTTGCGGTTTTATAAAGCAACACTGCCTCTGAAGGCTTTAAAGCACCTTCAATAGAAAGATATTCGTGGATTATTTGAAAAACTATTTGATTATCATAGTCTGTGGCCTCCTTTTTTTCCTTATACGCAAATTTAGAATATTTCTTTGCTAATGATTCAGAATAATCAAGAAGATTTGAAAAATAATTTATTTCTGAAAAATTAGTGTATTTCAAATCAATACCCTTGATGAAATCAGTTTTTAATGGATCTTTAATCAATTCTATAGGAACATCTTTATCCAATACGTTATAATAACGAGCCATTTCTTTAATATCAGAAATAGATAGTGGATCATTCCTTTCATTTTTAACTTTATTATAGAATGAATACCAATCAAATAAGTAATTTTTCGGACGAGCAAGATTAGCAAGCCAACCCACAATGCACTTTGATCTGATTTGGTCAAGTGAACGAATAGGGTAATGTGCAAGATTCAAATCCAGAAATTTTTTATTAAAACAGGGGTTTTGGTTGTCTAAAAATATAATATCATGATTACCTTGTTTAAACTTAAAATTATATTCTCGAGCCAATTCGGCAGGTATGATAATTTTTTGATCATGATTGTGCTGATTTTTCCTCCGATACATAATCCTCTTAACAACATTTGATTCTTCAAGAACGTCATTTTCTGTAGGGACATAAGTAATCCATTCATAATAATATGGATTGGTTAAACATATATCTTCTTCCATTATTTGACGAATATCACGACTTGTTTTTGTCGTAATAAATTCATCAACATCAAGGGGAATAATTATATCCGGCTGAAATTTATCAAGAACACTATATAATAAATTAGACATGATTTCATCCTGAACAAAAGCTATCGAATCATCAAAAACAAGATAAACAGGTAATTTTTCTTTAGCTAATTTTACTATAATCTCCTGAGTTCCATCGACACTTCCATTGTCTAATATGACCATACCGTCTAACAAATACATATGATATCGAATAAATATTTCTATGATATCAACTTCGTTTTTTACCATTGTTATTGAAAATATTTTTTTCTTATCCATATCAACTCACTTTTTGTTATTGTAATAGTTAGCCGCACAGTCAGCAATTATATCAGAAGCTTTTCTGATTTGACTTTCAGAAATTACAAGGGGTGGAATCAAACAAATTCTATTTTTATAAACTCCGGAGGTTTGAAAAATCACCCCTTTATTCAATGCCTGATCTCTAATAAATTGAGTAATCTCTGAATCTGGCTTGTTTTGGTCATGTGATTTTGAAAATTCAATACCTATAAAAAGACCGCATCCGTCAATATATACAGGTAAATTTAGATGGTTGAATTTATCCTTCAAATATTGAACAAACAGGTTACCTTTTTTTTTCACTTGTAGGAGAAATTCAACATCTAATATATTTAGTAAAGATAGACCTACAGCACAGCCTAATGCGTATCCTCCAAAAGTTGAACCATAAGCACTGTATCGACAAGAATCCATTATTTCAGGGCGTCCAATAACTGCCGAAACCGGTACTATCCCTCCACCTAAAGATTTCCCAGCTAATAGAATATCAGGCGCAACACCAAAATGTTCTATCGCCCACATTTTTCCGGTTCTTCCAAGACCTGTTTGTATTTCATCTATTATTAACAAGATATTATAGCGTTCACAAAATGATTTGAGTCTCTGAAAATAACTCGTAGGCGGAATGATATATCCTATCGAACCTTGCATTGGTTCAATAATAATTGCTGCGACATCATTTCTTCCCGTATTAGGATTATAATAAGGAGTCATGCCGCTTTCAAAAAGCTGTTCTAATTTAGTAATACAAAACAGATCACATTCTGGATACACTTTTTTATAAGGGCAACGGAAACAATATGGGTAATCAAAATATGCAGTTGGCTGTATTGGAATAACCGGGTCATAATCCTCCCAAAAACCTGACTTAGGGCTACAAGGTAAAGTGCCTGCGGTTATTCCATGAAAATCACCATACGGTACCAGTATGAATTTTTTTTTAGTATACCACCTTGCCAATTTTATTGATGCCTCAACCGCATCCGAACCACTGAGAGTTATTAAAGATTTAGCAGGCTGATTATTTGGATATAAACTTGTAAGTTTTTTTACAAATTCAAATCTGACATTCGTTGGCATTTCAGCATATTGTGATATTTTCTTTGCCTGTTCTATTAAAGCGTCAATTAGTTCCTCTCTTCTATGACCCGCATTTACAATTGAATAACCTGAAAGGCAGTCTATATACTCTTTTCCATCTATGTCATAAATCAGAGAACCATCAGCTCGATCTGGAACAATAGGACAATCGTAAAGCGTCATATAACAACAGTTGCCTATTGATTCAAATTCCAATAGTTTTTTCAGAAGTACCTTTGATTTAGGACCTTGCGCTTTATCAGTTTTCTTAATAGTTTCTTTCAAATTCTTTTCAGACCCGTTTGCCATGTTATTCATAGAATTTCTCCTTTAATATACAAAATCAAATTGACCTGGTGAAGGATGTGCAGTGTTATTACAAACTTTACACATTTCGTTAATATTTCTATTGCCTAATTCCAGTTGTTTTCTAATTTCATTATACTTTTTGGAAAACCATATCTCTTTTAAAGAATTTTTCATTACATTTCCCATAACATATTTTCGTTGTGCGTCTTCATAACAATACAATACATCACCGATTACCGTTACGATAATCATTGTAGAAGGAACAAAGCAAGGGGATGCTAAAGCATTTTCAAGTCTGCCTAATGTCCCTCCTCTATTTGTTTTATTTAAATTCTCAGGCATTAAAACAGTCTGTAACGGACGTACAGAAATATTTTTTGAGTCATGCTGAGTTACAATAAAATGTTGAATGCCATTTTTCACCAGAGAATCATATTTATAATCTGTTAAAAAATCTCCATTAGTATATAAAACTTGTCTTGTTTCTGGTAATACATCACTAAATATTTTAACAATATTTTCTAATGATGGATGTAAAAGAGGCTCATTATAAAAATGATAGGACAATCTGCCTGTAAAATTTAACATTTTTAACTCTTCGATAATTTTTGTTTGAACTTCATTTTCCATATAAAGAGGTATATCTTTATCCCCTATTTTTGAATTTGGGCAATAAATACATTTTCTATTGCAATTTGAGTTTATTTCTATTTCAATAACAGAAAACATAAATTTATCCTTAACATAAAGAATAATAGTAAAAACAAACTATACATTTTGAACTTTTAAAAAAGCTTTTGCTATATCTTCCATATCATTTTGAGTTCCTAACAAAACCCAATGAGGAAAAGATATGTAATTGTTGTATGCCGTTGCTGCTTCCGGACAATCATATTTTCGGAAGTCTAATCTTTTTAAATGATCATCAGATATTTTATTTCTCTTTTTTGACATAGGATTATAGGAAGCAACCGTATTCAGTGGTTCATATATAGGAAAAAAAGGGATATTTAATTCAGCTTTCAAAATCATACATAAATCCTTAACAGCCAAATCGCCAAACTTTTCTCTTTCTACTTTGACTACATAACAATAATAAGTTCTTTGTGTTACTTCCTTATAAGTTGGCAAAGGACACAGCCCATCTATAGCAAGTAATAAGCTATCAAGATATTCTGCATTTCGTTGCTTGGTAAGATTTCTTTCCTCTAATTCAGTTAGCTGTTCTAAAAGAATTGCAGCTTGAAATTCTGATAAACAAAAATTTGTACCTTGAATTTCTGGTAATGTAACTAAGGGTACATCAAATAAGTTTAATGACGTTTCATCTAAATAAACTCTGGCATCAGTTCTTAATAATTCAACCCTTCTAGCTATGTTTTCATCATTTGTCGTAACAGCACCTCCTTCACCTGCTGTTAATGCTTTTCCCTGCTGCATACTAAAAGCTCCTGCAATACCAATGGAACCGGCTCTTTTATCCTGCCATTTTGCCCCATGCACATGAGCACAATCTTCGATTATTGGAATTTGATATTTATCGGAAATTTTTAATAGTTTTCTCATATTTGCCATACCACTATATAAATGAACAGGTACTATGGCTTTAGTATCAGCCGTAATAGATTGCTCTACCTTTTCAGGATCGATACATAAAGTCGTAGGATCGACATCAACCAATACAGGTATGGCATTTACGTTTACAACTGACGTAGCAGTCGCAACCCATGTAAGAGCAGGGATAATAACTTCATCACCAAAACCGATATCTAAGCTTTCAAAAATAGTAAGTAAAGCACTACTACAATGGTCTGTGAGAACACAATAATCAACACCGCAATAGTCAGCAAATTTATTAGCAAATCTGCGCTCAAATGTAGAATTGCATGCATATAATCCCGTTATTGCCCATCGTTGGGATTTTAAAACTTCATTTAATTGTTGTAAAGCACCCTCACTGTGTGGCGGCCATTTAGGCCAGCCATCTGTTCTAATTGGTGTGCCATTAATTTTTAGTTTTTCCTTTTTCATAATTACCTCCTATCGTTCAAGGATTCGGTTATTGCTAAATATTTCTTCAATGGAATCTCTCAATAGTAAAAGCGGAACCAATGTCAAATACCTTGAATTTGAGTCACCAACAGTTTTCCCTATTTCACGTAAAAGAATCATAGGTATTTTACCATTGTTTGTATCAATATACCCTTTTTTATTATCATTCATAATAAGTTCAAGAAGATTATCTGTTGAAAACGGAATATCCGATAAGGAATAATCATCTATTAAATTTATCAAATTATTGTGAGTAATATAATCACCATAAGAAAGATAGTTCATCTTATTTGAAACTAATGCAGCACATTTTATTCCTAACCCCACAGATTCACCATGCGATAATAAACCATTTGAAGCCAATTCAATTGCATGACCTACAGTATGCCCATACTCAAAAATAATTGCCTCATTTTTTTCAAAAGGATCAATTCTTAATAAAGACTGTTTTGCTTCTATACCCAATTTGATGGCTTTCTCTAAAGTTGCCATATCTGCATTTTTATATTCGGGTAAAAAATCATAAAGGAAATCTAAATGGTCTCCACCTAAAATCAAGCCATTTTTTATCAGTTCAAATACTCCAGATTTTAAATGATTATCAGGAAGTGTTTTTAATACATGAAGATCAGTAAATATAACCGTTGGATAATAATAGGTGCCTATAGTATTTTTCATAGTTAATTTGTAATTTACTGCCTGTTTTATTGAAGTAACAGAATCATGTATTGACAATAGTGTTGTGGGAAAATGCATAAGGCGAATACCACGAAATAACAAAGATGCAATAAGCCCCCCTGTATTACCCACTACACCGCCCCCTAATGTTAATAAAATAGATGACCGAGTAACACCAAAGTGAAAAAATTCCTCTATTGATTTATAAACTGTTTTAGCATTCTTACTTATTTCACCTTCTTCCATTATTATTATTATCGTATTGATTCCAAATGTTACATTCAAAATATCTGCAAATTTATTAGCATAAAGATCTTTTACTTTGGTATCAGTAAAAATAAAAATTTTATCATTCTCAAAATTGGAAATATAACTAGCAATATCTTGAAAGCAATCACAACCTATCAGAAATGGTATCGTATTTTTACCTACTTCCAATTTTATATTTTCCATCATCAGTTCCCCTATATATTACAAGTCACTCAATAGCGACGACATGGCATTTATCAAATTATAAATTTCAAAATGGCTTTTAGTTAAGACAACTAACCTTTCAATTTTTCTTCTTAATAAATATTCTGTATTGCACACAATAGAGTATTTATCGGTATAGATCAATTTGGCGTTGTCGGGATATCGTTTTAATTCAGGAAGAATTTCATTTAAATTATTAAGAAATTCCACATTAGGCACAGAATATTTAAGAACTATATCATCATATTGAATATCGATCGGGACTTTCTGAGGTCGAATTTTCCTTAATTCGGTTATCTCTTTTTCAAACCCCCAATCTTTCGCTAGCTCATCAGCTTTTACATCAGCTTTTAACCATTTCTCACCTTTTAGGATTTCTTTATCAAAGCCATAATAAGATAAACTAAGTAAATGAGCAAGGAGACCAATGAGAGCCATATCATTTAGATCATTTGTACTTCCCATAATAATAAGAGATTTTTTATTCACCAGATAATCAGGTATATGAACTTTCAAAGCATAGTTTTCCATTATCAATATTCTGATATTGTAAATAAAATATTCCTTTAATTTTTTGGGCAACTTTTCAGCAAAATAAGCAAAAGATCTTCTGATACGTTGCTCCGAAACAATACTGTCAGTGGTTACCATGTTTTTAATAATTAACTGATATGTCTCATATGTATGATCGAAGATATTGATTGGCTCAATATCTTTATACCTTAAAATATCAATGGATTTTTGCCAAATTTTATAGCTGCGTTTGTTTTGATTTGTCAGGTAATATTTTTCGTTTGCTTTTTCCGCTTCTTTTAAATTGATTCTTTCTAAGAAATATCCTAATCCACCCCAGTAGTCGGATCGGATATTATCAAACGATATATGGTGATAATTCTTTGAGATTGAGCACTGTGCAATCGAATTTTGAAAATCAGGTTTAGGTATGTAATCCTTTAAAATTGAGATGTCATAGTTATTGTAAAATAAATTAAGGTATAATTCACCCTCATTTCCACTGTTTACTTCAATTACACGCCATTCAAGATTCTCATCTAATATTAAATCCATAGATAGCAAAGCGGGAATACGGTGGATACCACTTATGTTATTTTGATTGCTGATATGAGCAATGAAACAACTACCCAATTTTTCATTCAAATTTATTAAATTTCTATGGATTTCATTTTTTTTATTTTCTCCTATATTCAACTTATTTAGCACATCATCTAACAGATGTTTTGTGCCCATGTATCCATTCACTGGAAAGCTATCGTAAAATTTATAAGTAACAAAGGCTGTTTTGGTTATAACAATTGGATTCTTATTATCGTCAAATATAATGTGTAATCTAACTAACCAGTCCATTCGTAATTTATTTTCATAAAATGGATAACTTTTTACCCTTCTTTCAATGAGAATTTTGCCCTTATTATTCAATAGGTCTTTAGCATATTGTGCGACTTCATTATATATAATATTATCAAACATTTTCAAATTTAAACCACAATAACCATCAAATTCTTTGACTACGATAGATTGCTTCCCATTATCAGAAACATGGTTTATTGCATTTTCGATTTCATCTTCTGAGTCAACAAAAACTTGAATATCTGTTGTTTTAATATTATTTAATTTTAAAAACTCGTAGGTTTTTCTTTTGTTTTGTGTAAGCTCATATACTTCATCTTGCCTTAAAGGCTCTTCCCAATTTTTGTACGCTATAAAAATATTTCTATGTGCCAGTATTGGATTTTTAAAAATCAAAGGTTGTATCGTATGCGTATCTTCAATGATACACCCCTCCTTAATAAAAATATGATTTTTATTGTCAGAAAGGTATATTTGTCCTTTGAAGGGTAAAAAATATACTGCATTGATTTGAACATTATGTTCATTTGAAAGTAATCCAATCGCCTCAATACCAAAAATAGAAGGTATGCAAATACCAATATTGTAACTATCTAATGGCCAATCTATTTCCTTTTTGGGCAAAATTTCAAATCTTCTATTTAAATGCTCAAGCAGCATTTGTTTCAGAATTAAAGATACATTGCAAGCTAAGTTGATTTCCATGAGTTATCTCCTATCTATATGTCAATAACTTTTTGGTAAGGTAATGGCTTTTCTGCCTGAATAGCTACCGGGTGTAAAGCAATTCCATTAGGTCTCCCCGCATAGTAATTACAAGCATCTGTACATTTATTATCTCTAATACAATGCATATTACCCTACCTTCGCTGAACGGTTAATATCATTTTTTATAAAAACAAAAGTGAAAATATCTTCTCTGCCAGCTTTAATTTCACAATCACAAAATTCTAAAAAATTAAAATTCTTTTGCTCCATATACCAAACAAATCCATCAAGTGTGAAATAATAATAATGCTCATTCGGTCTATAATGTTTGCTTCTTTTTAGATTCAATAAATTTTTAAAAATCGGAATTGAAATTATTACATATGTGTCATTCTTTATTCTATCAAGTAAGCAACCCGGATTTTTCATATGCTCTAAACTATCAAAAAAAGTTATACAATCTACACACGAAGGTATGCTTTTGTAAGGATTAATATAGATTTTTCTCTCTTTTAACCATGAAATAGCATACGCATTAATATCATATCCAAACACATTTCTATTTCCATTAAAATTTTTGATAAATTCACCAGAACCAATGCCAACATCTAACAAACTATTGAATGAATATTTTTCAGCAATCTTTATTCTAAAAAAATTCAATTTTCTAGCAATAGGAGTGTCTTCATAACGTATATATTTTTCAAAGTATTCTTTTCCGTAATCTACTGATAATGACATATCTTTTTGATACATAATTCCATGTTCAGGGCAGTAAATTAAATCTTCACAGAAATGAGATATTTTATTAATGTTATGAATTATTTTGTCCATCATAATTAGCTTTCAAATTAATATAGTTATGCATATTTGAATGGATTGGATAAGTTATATCTTCTGTCAACAATATCGAACAGCTTTGATTTAAAGAATCGGCAAGTACCAAGGTACCAGTTGTAAAGCAATATATTTTTTTTGCTGAAAATATAACATCGCAAAAATCACGAAATGATCCACATTCTAGGTAGTAATTAAAATTATTATATATTTCAATATTTTGTTGATAATCACCTATTGCTATGTCCTTATTTGTAATATTTATACTATTTTTATGTAAAGGTTTTAATTGGTAATCAAAATGTATTTTTTTTGATACGAAATATTTTCTTACTAAAGCAAAACTTTCTTGTTCAATTCTTGGATTACTTACAAAATTAGGATCATATATAACAGATTCTTTTAAAAATTCTAAACGATTCGGTCTGTAATACAATTCAGGTTTATGAAACCTTAATCCATCGTCAAGTTCAAAATATAACATGATGTAATCTAATAAATTCAATTTTTTGCTGTTTTTGTCCAAAAAATGTTGCAAATTCGGGAGTTCATATTTATTATCTCTACCTCTTAAACAATAACCATCAACAAATGGATTTAGCTCCCAAATAATGTTTTTATATTCATTATTTCTATATTCAGCATCTAAAGAAATTAGCACTCTTCGATATCCCTTTTTTTTTGCTAATTTTGGTAGATGGCTATGCCACAACGTATCGCCTAATCCAGGTCCAAATGGTTCAATCACAAAATCATCTGAATTTATCGTCCTAAATATGGGCTTGCCGCACTGTACATTTATTTTTGAGTAATTTGAAATAATAATTGTTTTTGTATCATTCATCATTCATATCCAATCTTATATCATTAATATTATTATCCATTAGTTATCAATGCCTATCCTAAAGGGAAACTTCTTTGCTGGTGATGTAGGTAATTGCCAAATTTTTTTTGCACGGCACCATGATGTAATCATTTTATCAATAATCGAAGACTGATCTCGATTTTTAAGAGAAAAACCAAATTTTTTATTCAGGTCAACTTCCAAAGGTTTACCGTAATCAAGATTTTCAAGTAAATATTTTCTCAAAGGCCATTTCAATTGAGTATCAATTTTTAGAGACGAAGCAATTTTCATCAAACTCACACACTGATATGGAAATCTTGTTTCTATTGAAAAATGAGCCCCTGACCTGTCAACTTTACGAGTATAGTCTAAAAGTGTAGTAAATAACGAATAATAATAATTACACTTTTGCCACCATAAAGGCCACCCTTTTATGGGGCCAAAATCATCTCGGAATAAATATCCATGAAACAACTCATCTCCACCCGCCCCATCAATAGCAACTCTAATATTTGCCTTTTTCATTGAATTAAAAACAACATATGTGGCAATATTGCCAGTTCCAAATTCCTCGGAATCATAATAATCAGGTAAAAACATTGTATCCAAAGCATTATTGAATTCTTCTTCATTGCATTTCAAAAGTGTTACATTTGTGTAATTTTTTAAACGTTCTAACCGTTTATAAATATAATATGTTTCTTCTGTTTCTTTGCCAAACATTTCGACCATGGAAAATACGTGATAAGGAATATTCATTTTATCAGCAGCAAAAGTAATTATTCCACTGTCAACTCCTGATGACATTGGAATACCAATGACACCATTATATTCCAATCTTGTAGCCAAACTGTTTTCAAGCGACACAAAAAGATCTGCCGTATCCGTTTCATTTAAATCAGCTTCTTTCCACACATTGTAACAACATAATTTCGCATGAGATTCAGTTATTAATAAGTAATGTCCAGGTGGTAGTAACCAAATACCACTGTAAGAAGTATATGGCTCTTGAACAGAATAAGTGTGTTTATAAACAGGGCTTTTATATGAAGAACATAAAGGATGTTTTTCCATTTCATTAATTGAAGTTGCAGATGATCCCCACAATATTCGTCTCTCATTTAAGCTGAAGTAAATGGGCTTTGTTCCAAACTGGTCTCTTGCAAGAATCAATGCTTTTCGTTTATCATCCCAAATCGATATGGCAAACTCTCCATCTAACTGATTGAACATATCTAAACCTGACTTTTCATACAGAGGTAAAAGGATTTCACCATCAGAGCAAATATTACCACTGAATTCCTTGTGGTTGTAAATCTCACCATTATAAAAACAAATATTGCCTTTATATTCAAATGGCATACTTCCTTCACCAAAATCTCCTCTGATTATCAGTCTGTTTCCACCCATTACACAATTATTGCTAGCAACTTCTATTGAGGATTCGTCTGGACCACGATTTTTTAACACATTTAATGCGTCCATTACCAATTCACTTGTGTTATCAATATTTGCTTCAAATCCATCAAAATAATAAATACCTGCAATGGAACACATATTTTTATGCCTTATCATTATTAAGTATGTCAAATAGTTGTCTTGCCAATATATGGGATTGAGAAGAATCTTTTATGGGCCAATCTTTATGTTTATTAATTCTTAGTAATTGGTCGTCACCGCCTACCTTTATTATTCGTGTATTTTTTAAATCCGCATAACATAGTGCTTCATGAACACTATTATACCCACCGCCAATAATTAGAAAATCGGTTGCTCTAAAAAATTCTGCAATAGGATAGTAGGATATATGACGCTTATTTTCTGAAAATGGACTATTGCTACATTTAATAATTTTAAATTTATTCTCTATTTCTTGATCGAATACTATATCAATATGCTTTTTATAAGCCCCGTTTTCACATAGCAAAGCTATAGGTTTCTCATTAGTATCCAAATTTAGCATATCATTCAAATTCTGCTTCGTTTGTAATTCATCAGGATATGTGTAAATAATCGGCCATATACATGTATCGCCTTTTACGTTAGGTTCAATAGCCACGACATAGAAATGAGAAGGGAAAGGGGAAGGCATTTTGCCTAGCCTTCTAAGACCCACCCATAATTTGGAAAGTTCCGTTGGAAGAGAATCTATGTAATCATCTGTTCTCCAATCACATATAAAAATATCTATGGATTTAGGAAATTCATCTTTCTCACATAGTTTGATTGCGGGGTTCAAAAAATGTTTATATTTTGAACGGTGTGCGGAAGCATAAAAATGCAGTTTGTATCCCGCTCTAACAAAGCCTTTATATACGGCATTTATTCTAGTTAAGTGACCCGAACCAGTACCTTTTGTGTACATATATACATTTAATTTATCAGATTTATTCATATTTACCTTAATATTCATCTAATTCATTAGGTGGAGAATAAAATGAAGGTTCATCATCTTGTTCAGTAAAACTTATGAAGGTATGTCTATTCATAGGACAAAGATGACATAAACCCGGCCCGTATAATTTTACCTTCTCCCATGTTGCAGATTGCCATGCATCAGTCAAGGATTCATCAATAAGATTGCCTACAACTGGTTCATGAAAATATTCAATAGCGTTGCAAGGATGGATTTCACCATTTGACAGAATTAAAGCCATTGAGTGGTTTCTACCACAACCATCTAAATCAGCTTTATTATATAAACCTTTGGATAATCCTTCATATGACACATTATCAAACTGAAACAAACTATCAAGATTCTTTAAATCCATATTTAATAAAGGTTTAGATTTACCTGATAAAGTGTTCGATAAACTTTTCTTGCACTTTGGGATCATGACTGAAACAAACTTTTTTATTTCGGTAACAGAAGGTCGCCCAACACTATGATTTCCTTCAAGGTAAGAAATAAAAAGGTTATTAATATCTAATTGTCCTATCCAATTTAAATATTTATCGAAATCATTCATTAAATCTGAAGTAAGAACTGTTTGGACATTTGTTTCTATTCCGCATCTTTTTAAATAGCCGATAGCATTGATTGCGGAAATGTGAGAACCTGATAATCTCTTTGATTGATCATGAATGGTGGAACTTTGAGAATATATTGATATAGTACATGAATCAAGACCTGAAACTAAAAGTTTATCAGCATATTCATCGTTGATAAGAAAACCATTGGTTTTGAGATGAACCTTAAATGATCTTTCCTTGCATAATTCAATTAGCTCAAACAAATGGTTATAAAGTGTTGGTTCCCCACCGCTTATACTTATAGAATTTACACCTAAAGAAGCAGCCTCATTTAATACATTTTCCCATTTTTTAATGCTTAATTTTGACTGATTACTACTTTTATAATGCTCAAGCCTTTGTTCGCAAAAAGAACATTTTGCATTGCAATTCAAAGTGGGCTTGATAATCAAATTTTTTAAATGAAATGAAGGAGTTTTCATTTTAGCACAACCCATTAAATTCATTTTGTTTTTGAACTGAATTATCCATATATGACGAATACATTTGTTTTGCACGAATAATATATTTACTTCTTTCACTTTGTTTCTTAAATGTTATATTGTGATCATGAATTCTCCAATTATATAGGTATTTTTTTATATTTCGGATTTTTAAACCATGCTTAAAAGCTATTCTATAGATAAATTCAAAATCCTGTGCATAAGGAAAACTTTCATCATACATGCCTATCATATCAATCAAAGACCTTTTCATCATCCAAGTACCATGTAATGGTGGGGATAATTCGCCGTTACATGATGTGTAATGATTCTGTATCTTGACTTTATCGTCAAGCAAGTTACCATCTGGTAGTACCACATAAAACAAAGAACCGCAGAAGAGTATATTTTTATCTTTCAAAAATTTTAGCTGACAGCTAATTCTGTTGAGAAAAGAGAAATCATCAGCATCTTGACGAGCAATAACATCACCTTTCGCTAATTGAAAACCTATGTTTAATAGTTTAGCAATATTTTTTGATCGATTAGGCATTTTATGAAACACGATTCTTCTTTGTTCATTCTCTAAGAATTTCCGAATAATTTGATGAGTATTATCTGTTGAGTTGTCATCAATTATAATCAATTCTACTTTTTTATAGTCCTGTTCCAGTATTGACTTGATGGAATCTTCAATCCATTTACCACAATTATATGATGGCATAAGAACGCTAACTAATTGTTTCATTTTTTATCATATCCAAATATCCAATAATTAAGCCAAATAATAACAAGTAGTGATTCACTAACTTGGAAATATCAGCATGATATATTGCCAACTTATTCATTTGACAGCAATTTAGTTTTGAAATAATCTACTGTAAAGCATAGCCCTTCTTTCAAGCCAGTTTCAGCCCGCCAGCCCATTTTTTTTTCAGCCTTACTACAATCAAAATAACTCAAATAAATGTCACCAGATCTTTTGGGAGCATGAATGGATTCCACATCATGTCCGATAATTTCTACTAAATTACGATAAAGTGAATTGACAGATATACCTTTGCCTGATGCAATACAATACGTTTCATTGCAACCTCTATCCAAAGCCAATAGGTTGGCATAAGCTACATCTCCAACATACACATAATCCTTTTGTTGTTCTCCATCCCAATCAATACGCACCGGATTACCCAAAAGAATGGAACGAGCAAAAATAGCAATAACACCCGTTTCGCCTGTAGGATCTTGACGTGGGCCGTAAACATTGCCATAGCGCAGGGATGTAAAATCAAGACCATACATTTCTCTCCAAAAACTAAGATAATACTCACTCGCCATCTTAGTTGTGCCATAGGGTGACTTTGGATGTTGCGGTGTGTTCTCATTAATTGGTATTTTACTCACTTCCCCATACGTTGCGCCTGATGAAGCAAAAATAATCTTTTGTGTGCCATAACGTACTGCACAATGCAATAAATTCAGCAGTCCTAAAATATTGACCTTTGCATCATGCACAGGATCATCAGTCGATATTTTTACGCTATGCTGCGCTGCATGATGGCAAATGACTTTCGGACGTTCTTTATCAAAGACTTCGGTAAGTGAATGGGAACGAATATCAATCTTGTAGAATTGGGCTTTAGGATTCACATGCTCCATCCGCCCACCACCTTTTTCCCATAAGTTGTCAACAATGGATACTTGGTGACCTGCCTCTATAAGAACATCAACTACATGAGAACCAATAAAGCCTGCGCCACCTGTCACCAGAACATCCATTAAATTAATTTCCTCTTGAGAACTTCTTGCTGTTTTTCCGCTTCCTGTTTTTGCCGCATAACCATTGATTATACGTC
>Ga0272440_1001394_pt1 | contig 19775 bp, 15 predicted proteins | sample SSMMMBAug17_FD_192440 | JGI IMG/M metagenome (GOLD analysis project Ga0272440, IMG submission 192440) | Marine sediment archaeal communities from Little Sippewissett salt marsh, Falmouth, MA, United States - SSM-MMB-Aug17 | ecosystem: Environmental > Aquatic > Marine > Wetlands > Sediment ...
AGGCGTTAATCCTGTTAATCTCCTGAAATTAATTCCAATATTACTATTTGATGCGGCTGGATAATTGACCGCCCAATTATAACCATAGGTTCCTCCCAGAACATCGTATCCTCTTTGAGGACCAACTCCAGCGGCAGCATCACCTGGTTGAATGCCAATAGAACCACTCCAGTTTACACCAATGTCTCGAGAAAAATTATTGGTCACTTCGATAATGCGGGTTTCAATCATCACCTGTAAATTAGGTTTGTCTAAATTGTGAACAACATTGAGAGCACGATGAATTTTATCTTTTACATCTGAAATAATGATCGTATTGGTGCGTTCATCAACACTGATCGATCCCCTTTCTTTGGTTGACACTTTTTCAAGATGTGTCATCAAATCTTTTGCCCGGGCATAATTAACAGGTATATAATGAGTGAGAATAGGTTCCAGAAGTTCTTCACGTTTCTTTTCAGCCTTGATTTGAGCTTCAATTTTAGCAATACGTTCTTCTTGTTCTTTATGAATGGTACTTATTTTTGAAATACGAATGATATCAGTCTCATATGTAATTCCCAATTTATTCATTTTTAATATCAAATCCAGAATTTGATCCCAGGGAACTGGTTTTTTTAAGGTCAGTGTCACTTTACCAGCAACATCACTGTCAATGGCAAAATTTTGTCCACTCACTTCTCTTAGTATTCTGAATACATTTTTGATATCTGTTTCATAAAAATCAATGGCAATTTTTTCTCCGGAATATTTTTTTTGTTTTCCGGTAATCGCATAAGATTCAATCATTGTTGATGGTTGCGAAAAAGGCATTGATTGGGAATATTTCAATTGTTGTTGCATGACTGCTGACTCGTTCCATCCTGACAGGCTGTTTGTGGGTTGAAAAGTAGTAATGGACTGCTGTGGTATTTCAGGTGTTTGGGGTTGAATAGGAGCTGTTTGTATTTGAGATTTTGGCGGAGTAAAAATGGTTTGAAAATTCGGTTCAGGCACTGGAGGTGATCCTATAGTGTTTTGAGTCTTGTTGGTATGAATATCCTGAAGCGATAATGTTCCCCGAGGTTCTTCCATAATTTGGGCGTCTTGGGGAGTAGCCTGAACATTTGGAATCAATAATCCTTCACGAGGCGATTGAAAGTCAGGTTCTGGAAAAGCTGTCAGAACTTTTGTTGACTGTTGTTCAGGCAAATCGGGTTGCTCTATTTTCTGAGCAACCGGCATCTCCTGTGAGTCAGGTAAATCCATGCCCACATAGATAGAAAGCCCTTCTTCTGAAGGGTAGGCTTTAAATGACGAGATATATTCCGGAACTGTATCAATAACAATTCGTATACGTTTGGGATAACGAAATGTTCTCACTTCCTTAACAAAAGGATTTGTTGAAACTGGGAATTTCATATTTCGGTCAGGACTTTGTACATTGTACAAATCATAAACAATCTTTGGGGGATCAGGAATCACTGAGGCCTTGAATTTTTCAATAGGTTTATTCGAAAGGATTTGAATCAATGCGTTTCTTGAGAAAGGTGTTGTTTCTACTGAAAAGATTGATTCCGAATTTACTGATTCTTGTTGAATCGTTTCAGGCTCTGGTTTGGCGAGATCAATAAAATGTTCCTGTTCTTTGGGATCAGGTCTTTGATCGGCTGATTGATCTGAAGAAAAAGACACATTTAATTGATTACCATTTTGTTTGGTATTATATGCAGAATCCCCATTTAAGACAATTTCTATCTTTGAATAAGGACCATTGATTTCCTGCTGACTCACGATAATGGATTGAATTTTATCATTGCCAGTTGAGTTAATATCATTGACCTGATCAAGCACAGTATCAGGAAAATAAAAAACAACACCAGGCGATGGGACAATGTGTTTTACCGACGTGTAGGTTAATTGATTATTTGAATGAATAATCACCTGATCGCCTTGAATTTCTACAGAAGTGATTCTGTTTTGATTTTTTCCATCAGCACTTGTTTTGTTTTGAGCTGTGTTGGATTCATCCAATGGTGCGCTACCTGTTGTAACGCATGCATTCCATTCAAATAACAAGACTGTAATCAGTATTGTCATTTTCCATATGGTACGTATGTATAGTTGTTTCATATTAAAACTCACTATCCGGCTTATTAAGTTTCATTTCTTTGGTAATATACAATTTTTTGCCAGCAATAATTTCTTCGGCTTCCTGGATAATAATGCGATCCATTAAAATATCCACAACCCTTCCAGAATTGATGCCAATTCGGGTGCCAATTTTGACAACAAATCCGCGACCTGTTGTTTCTTCGACAATTGCAATCGATTTTTGGGGTGTCGCCATAATTGCTGTTAATTTTAATTGGCTTAAATCGAATTTTTCAAGAAGCGTCAAAATTCGTGTTCTTTTTTTTGTAATGACCTTTCTATCGGGTTGCGTTTTAGCAACTGATCTTTTTTTCTTAACAATGAGTGGGATAAAAGGGTCAACTCTACCCTGTGGCCGATATTGAAATGGTTTAGGTGCCAGTTTTTTTAGCACCATTGCCATATCTGTTTCAGAAGTCATTGGATCTGCCGATGCTTCTGCTGTTTGAACATTGGTTTGCTGCTTAGATGGCGATACCTTTGTTTCAGTTAGCTTCTTTTCAGGCTCTGAAGATGCTAATGAAGATTTGGTTAATGGCTTTTCTGCTGTTGAAGACGCTGAAAGAGTTTTTGCATATTGCTGAGCTTTGGTTGTTTTTTTGTTAACTGTTAAAGAAACCTTTGATGGCTCTGCATGCGCCAATGGTGTTGGCTGAGATTGACCGGCAAATACGATTTTATTTCGGACAATCGCAGGCGTTTTAGGTGTTGGAACTTGCTGTTTCTTCTCATTGCAGGAAATGAACAATAACATTACTGATAATAAAAAGACTGAACAAGGCCAAATGTATTTTTTCACTGTATTTTTCATAATCTATTCATCATCACTTTTTACTATTTTGGGACAAATTTATAAGTAATTGCCTTGCATGTCACTTCTATCAATGAAACATCTTCATCAGAAGTTGCACTGGCAATTTTAAAATTCCTAATATGTACTAACCTGGATAATTTAGATAATTTATCAAAAAAAACGCCAACATTATGAAAATGACCGGTTAACTTCATAGAAATTGGAATTTCTGCGTAAAAATCTTTTTTGATTTCTTTTTCTGGCTTGAATAAGGTAAAAGTCAGCCCTGATTCTTGTTTCAATCGTGCGACACTTTCCAGCAGTCGTCTGATTTCTTCATTTTCCGGAAGTACACGTCTTTCTTTATCAAATCTCTTTTCAGCTTCTTCAGTCAATTTTTTATAATGATCTAATTGCCTGGCCTTAATCATTGAGCGTGAAAGTTGGCTTTGAAGCGTGGTATTTTTTTCATGAAGCTGTTCGATTTCGTCAAATTGCGGCATAATAAACAAAAACACATAAGCCACTGATATCAAAAAGATAAGTCCAATTCCAATCAAAATGCGATATAGAATATGTATTTTTTCAAGCGTGTCAGCTAATTTATCGAAAAATTCTTTCATAATGACCTTATATCCCGACTATTGATAGCTAAGGAAGCTCATTTTTCATTAGTATGCATTGTTTGGGAACAACTGATAATAAAACTGGTTAAATGTGTACTTTTTTCAATGGTTCGTTTTGCTGTTGAAACAAGTTTAACCTCTTGAAAAAAAGGTTTGACTGCATAGCTTATAATCGTTTCTTTATCTTTGTCTGTCAGTTGATCTCCTAAAATAACATCCATAACAAATTCAAATTCCTTATTTTTAAAAAACTGAAAATCTTTTAAATTTGATAGTTTTTCTAAAACAGGTTCTGGAATTTTTTTATCTCTCAAATCTTTGATAAATGCATCAGAAATGTAAATCCAGTGTTTGGCTTCTTCAAGTTGTTTCATAAAATCAGTAACAGTACGTTCATCCATTGCAAGGCCTTGAATGTTGACATCATTCTTGAAATAATCAATTGTTGAAAACCACATTCGCTTGGCAACAACAGAACTGGTGATGGCATTTAACAAAAAAATGGCGTGTATTCTATTGGATGATAATTGTTTAATGATGGATAATTTTTTTTCAATATTACTCAGTCGATTTTTCAAAACATTAACTTCTCTGATCGTTTTTCTATATTGATTGATTTGAGCTTGTTTTTGCGTTGCTTTTTGTTCAAGTGCATCAATATCATCTTGCAAAATGGAGCAATAATACTGCAAGCAACCTAACAATAACAGCAGACAAACAAAAAATATGATCAGTTGTCCCACCAGGTTTTCAATTTTTCCAAGATTTTGATATTCTGTTTGTAGATTGATTCGTATCACTTGTCACCCACTCTTCTAATACCCAATCCCATACAAACACAAGCCATTGGTGCAACTCTTTTGATAAATGCAGGATCAAAAACCGATGGGTCCACTTCAAATTTTTGAAATGGGTTGAATATTTCTACAGGGAGTTTTGTCTCTTCAGTCAACATTTGCGATAAGCCATCAATATTTGCCGATCCACCACAAAGAATAATCTTGTGAATGCCTTCTCCCGGGTTCGCCGACATAAATGCATCTAAAGGTCGTTTCAATTCAGAAACCCAATACATTAATGTTGATGATTTTACATCCAGGTATTCTTCCTGGCTTAACAGATCTGACTCTCCAGTTTGTTTTATTTCTTCAGCTTCCTCAAATTCACAGTCAATTCGGTTAATAATATCTTGAGTGAAATTATCGCCACCGATTGACAGATCTTTTAAATGAAGTGTTTGATCGTTTTGGATGATATTAATGTTGGTTTTACTGGCACCAATATCCATCAGTGCAATAATTTCATTGCCAGGATAATTATAAGAATAAATATTTTGAATGGTAAAGCAATCAACATCGATGACTGCTGCATTCATACCAATAATGTTTAATGTGGTAATGTAGTCGCTCACCATATCTTTTTTTGCAGCAACAAGGACAATATCCATATGATCTGGCTTGCCTTTGGCTTCACCAAGAATTTGAAAATCCAGATTAACATCATTAATATCAAAAGGAATATATTGCTCGGCTTCATAGTTAATTCGGGAACGAAGCTCTGCATCTGTCATATTGGGCATGGTAATACGTTTGACAATAACTGAAAAACCAGACACTGAAATGGCTACATTCCTTTCAGAGACATCATGACGTTTCAACAGAAATTGAATTTCATTTGAAAGGGTTTCCGGATCTTTCACCAGACCTTCCTGAATAATTTCTCTTGGAATTTTTTTTAAACCAAATTTTTTGAGTGTCCAGTTTTGTTTTTTATTAACCAGTTCACAAAATTTTATTGTGTGGGAACCTAAATCAAGACCGACCAGATGGTTTTTTTTTCGTCCAAAGAACATAAGTTGTCCTTCCCATAACTGCTGATGTGATTTTCACTGATATAAAGTTTTCTTGACCATTATTGTGAGTATGTTGATGTAAGGAATTATTTTAATCATCATTGAAATATTTTTTTGCGTTGATCTATTATTAATGAATGATATTCAGAACAAAGCAATATTTATGCCGAGAGGCATCGTTAAACGTTTATTTTTACATTAATATAAAAAAATCATGATCAATTTTTTTATGCCTCTATTAAAGAAGACACGAAAAAAATTATTTTCTTACACAAAAAATTTATTTTTTTTATTTTTTTTATTTAATCCAACAGAAAACAGCGTTTGCCAATACTTAGGAATGCTCGGAAAATAAGTTTCCCTTTTTAATTTCGGGGACATTGCCCGGAATTAAATGGGGGAACTTATTTTCCGAGCATTCCTTAAAATATTATCGTCCAACTATGGTTTTCGCATTTTGCTTGGACAAACACGGAAATCACAGACTTACACTTCTGGTGATTGGAAAAAACAAAGTTGAATTATCATAATTATCATTGCAATTTGTTGCCATTTTTGTATACATAATATTAATTGAGTGTAACCAAAATAGATTGAATTGCGTAGGACATAACCTTTAATTATTGATATAAAATGCTATATTGTAACGTTTTATATCAAGAATTAGGGATCGTGTCCCGCAATTTAGTATTAAATCAATTCACAACTGGCCAATATTTTTAATAAAAAAAGGAATTCTATATGTTCCCATCGATTCTTATAGTGGATGATGAACCCAGTATCCTTCAGTCTTTAAAAGGAATTTTATCTGATGAAGGGTTTGAAGTGCTAACTGCATCAAATGGGTATGAAGCTCTTAAAACAATTGAAAATGAATCACCTGATCTTGTTTTATTAGATGTCTGGATGCCTGGCATTGATGGTATTGAGACATTGAAAGAAATCAAGAAAGAAAATCAACATATCCAGGTTATCATTATTACCGGACATGGAACGATTGATACCGCAGTTAAAGCAACAAAATTGGGGGCATACGATTTTATTGAAAAACCATTATCCATAGACAAGGTGATTGTTACCATCAATAACGCCTTGAATTTCAGGCGGCTTGAAGAAGAAAATCGATATTTGCGTAAAAAGACCATTGAGAAACATTCTCTGACCGGTCAAAGTCCTGCCATTATGAAACTTCAACAAGAAATTCATACTGCCGCGCCAACAGATGCATGGATATTAATTTCCGGAGAAAATGGCACAGGAAAAGAATTGGTAGCCAGAACCATTCAACAGTTCAGTCGTCGATCAGATAAGCCCATGATTGATGTCAATTGTTCAAAAATTCAGGAAGAGCTGATGGACAGTGAATTGTTTGGACATGAAAAGGGTGCCTTTTCAGGCGCTACATCTAAAAAAATTGGTAAATTTGAATTAGCCAATCAGGGAACATTATTTTTAGATGAAATTGGCGATATGAGCTTCACAAATCAGGGAAAATTACTTCGGATTCTAGAAGATAAAAAATTTCAGCGCGTAGGCGGCGGGAGGGATATTCATGTTGATGTACGCATTATTGCCAGTACCAATAAAAATCTGGATGAACAAATTCAAAATGGTCAATTTCGTGAAGAATTATTTTTCAGACTCAATATTGTTCCCATTCATGTGCCACCTTTAAGAGAAAGATTGGAAGATATTCCAATTTTAATTCATACATTTTTAAAAGAATTATCTAAAGAAAATAATAATGCACCACAGAATGTTACCCAGGAAGTGATTGAGCTTTTCAATGTCTATTCATGGCCTGGGAATATTCGAGAAATGAAAAATTTACTGGGGCGATTGGCAATCACAGTTAATAAAAACATTATTGAAGCATCAGATATTCCTGCGCCCTATAATCCATATCTTTTTGTTGATACAGAAGCTACAGATTCTCTTTTTGCTTTTAGTTCTTTTTCTGATGCACGTAAAGCTTTTGAAAAAACATTTATTTTAAAAAAATTGAACCAGTATGGTCAATCGGTTCAAAATACAGCCAAAGCCATTGGCGAAAGTGTTGCTTATGTTCAGAAAATATTACAAAATATTGATTAAATCGTGAGAGTTATCAGCGGCAAATTTAAACGAAAAAAAATTCTGACACCCGTCGACAATCATATACGTCCGACTGCAGACAAGCAAAGAGAAGCTCTATTTCACATTTTGGCTCATTGGGTTATTGATGCTGACGTACTTGATCTTTTTGCAGGAACTGGCGCGATGGGGATTGAAGCACTCAGTAGAGGAGCAAAGGCAGTTACGTTCATCGATAAAAATACGCGCCTAATCAAAAAAAATATAAACCATTTCAATGTCCAATGTAAAACCAATGTGATTCAATGGGATATTTTTCGAAATTTAAGGTGTATTCGAGGGCAGTTATTTGATCTAATCCTTATTGATCCCCCTTATCACCACGATCATGTCGGAAAAACATTGTCTCATATTGCCAAAATTCAGTGCTTTCATGAGAATACCATTATTGTTGCTGAACATGCTTGCGATGAAAACATTGTGCTGCCAGATAAGTTTAAACAATTGGATTGCCGGCGTTATGGTAAAACGCAGTTTAGTTTTTTTGATATTCACTGAGAATCGTGCAATTCCTACCATTATTTTTGGCATCATATAAGGCTTTGTCAGCAATTCTGATCAAATCTTCTTCTTGGCACTCCTGTTCAGATGGTGTAACCCAGGTTGCTCCCAGGCTGATGGACAGGTTGATCATTCCTGCTGATGTTTCAAAGGATGTGTCACTAATACTGCTGCGAAGTCTTTCTGCCACACACAAAACTTCATTTTCACCACATCGAGGCAAAATAATAATAAATTCTTCACCGCCATATCGCCCAATAATATCATATTGTCGCGTACATGTTTTCATTTGACTGGCGATTTGTTTGAGTACTTGATCACCGACCAAATGACCATATGTATCATTGACACGTTTAAAATGATCTAAATCAACCATCAAAATACCAATAGAAGATTGATCTCTCTTTGCTCTTGAAATTTCACGAGTAAACATATCCATTAAAGCTGATCGGTTGAACAGTTGAGTCAGTGAATCATGAGTTGCCTGAACTCGTAAAGCTTCTCGAGCAGCAATCAGTTCTTCCTGTAACCTGGTTATTCTCATGCCTGCTCTGAGGCGGACTTTTAATATATGAGGATCAAAAGGCTTGGAAATAAAATCATCTGCTCCGGCATTCATTGCCTCAACCAGATTATCTTTTCCTTTTTTTGCGGTCAACAGAATTGTATAAATATAAGGTTCATTGTTATGCTGCCGGATTTTTTTGAGTAATTCGATGCCATTCATTTGGGGCATCATCCAATCAATCAGGGCAATTCGTGGGTGGCCCCTTTTTTGAAAAATTTCCCATGCTTCTTTTCCATCGCAAGCATTGATGACCTCGTATCCCCATTGTTTTAAACGGCCTTCAAGGATCATTCGGGTCATTTCAGAATCATCAGCAACAAGAATTTTCACAAATTATCTCCTATGAAAGGATTTCTATTATGAATCAAAAAAAAAGCAACCTGTTGCTAAGGAATGCTCAGAAAACAAATCCCCCTTTTTTAAAATTTCATTTTCGGTTTTTGTTTGTAGAGACGTAGCATGCTACGTCTCTACAGTACATTTACCCTAAAACGAACAACATCAATAAATGGGGAAATTATTATCAGAGCTTTCCTAAGGAATGCGAACAGCAAGAAATAAATTTAGCAGGTATCACTTTATTGAAAAAAAGGATTATATTGCTTTTCATTGCCTATTGTTGTTTCCGGTCCATGCCCACAATATACAGTTGTATTGTCATCTAATGTAAAAAGTTTATTTCTAACAGAAGAAATAAGTTGTTCATAGCTTCCACCTGGAAAATCTGTTCGACCAATGGAACCTGCAAAAAGCGTATCACCAACAAATACGACACCGGGTGTATAAAATGAAACGCCTCCCGGACTATGCCCAGGTGTATGCAAAATCTGTAAATTTATATTTCCAAAGCTGATGTTATCACCATCATCAAAGGTTTGGTCTGCTTCAGGTGAGTTGTCAACTGACATCCCAAAGGATGCGGCACTTTGTGCTGTATGAGTGAGCAATGGTGCATCATCCTTATGAATACAAATTGGAGCACCAGTTGTTTCTTTCAATCGTCCATTTCCCCCTACATGATCAAAATGTGCATGTGTATTCAGGATATATTCTACTTTTAATTGATCTTCTGAAAGAGCAATAAGGATTCGATCAACCTCATCACCTGGATCAATAACAACACATTTTAAAGTTTCTTTACAACCTACAATAATACAATTTGCCATCAGGGGGCCAACCCCTAATTGTTTAATAATCATGTTGATAATCTCCTTTGAGCATCTTCAATAATTTCCATGAGGCGAGTTACCTTAGGTTTATGAACAGGTTGTTGTAAAGCTTCAAGCTGTTCTTTTGTTAAATACTTTTCTAAAAAAGAAACAATGTCAAAATGTTCCCACCAGCATTGAATAATACTTGAACAGACTTGATTTTGCTCGGCATGAAGCCGACAATATTCAAATGATACCTCTGATCCAAGTCTTCGGCAGCGTTGTGATCGTTTGTCATGTTCATTAAGCATTTTGTTCAATCTATAAACTCGATGGAGGTGCAACACAAAAACGTTGCACCCGACTCAATGTAAAAAAAAGGCTATTCTATCAACAGAACAGCCTTGAAATATGGTGGGCGATACTGGGATTGAACCAGTGACTTCTACCGTGTGAAGGTAGCACTCTCCCGCTGAGTTAATCGCCCTTTAAAGATTTGCTTATATTCAAACTAACTGATATCGTCAAGTCTTTTCTGAAAATCATAATACAATGAATTTTCTTGACCTCTTATGAATAAAACGTTAATTATACTATTTTCGTTGTCATCCAATTTAAGTTTTTTTTCAATCATTTGAAGAGAATGTCTGTGTTTGTCAGTGTCAGTCATTCGCAATACAAAAACACTATAAATGATGGATGATATCTACTGTGTGCCTTCGGTATTGCTTTTTTAATCCCTATTGCTAACGCGCGCGGCTCTGTTACCAAGCATGCTGAAAGGACCATATATTATAGATGCAACCGCATCTCCTTGCTCTAATGAAAGGGCTATAAAAATCCATAAGGAGGAATTAAAAAATTGAAACGACGGTATGAAACAATTTTACTGTTCGACATTGATGCAGGTGATGAAAAACGCGAAGCCTTTCTGAACCGATCCAAAGCACTGATTGAACAGTATGATGGCAATTTGTTGGACCAGGATGAATGGGGCGTTCGAAAACTGGCCTATGAGGTACGAAAAAAGAATCGTGGGTATTATGTTCGTTTAGATTATTATTCCAAAACAGACATGATTGATGAATTCGAAAGAATTGCACGACTTGAAGAGTCTGTAATGAAGTATCTTACCATTTTGTTAGAAGATGCCTTTGATATGGAACAGTACGAACGTGGTCAATCCTTGCCAGAATCATCGGACCAGGATGATGAAGACTCGGAAACTGAACATTCAAATTCTTTTGATGATACCGACATAGAAGAAGTATCAGAAAAAACCGAGGAAGATGACACCGAGACCTCTTCGGAGGATCATTCAGAGGCATCTACTGAAACAAACGATACCACTGAAGATAAGAACAAGGAGGATTGATATGGCTGTTCAAAGAAATAATAGAAATAAAGACAAATTTAAAAGACGAAAAAAAATATTTCATCGCCGGAAAGTCTGTCGTTTTTGTGCAGATTCCAGCTTAGTCATAGATTATAAAGACCCGAAAGTCTTATCAAGCTTTGTTACAGAAAGGGGTAAAATTATACCCAGCCGGATTTCTGGGACCTGTAATAAACACCAGCGTGCCTTGAGTCTTGCGATAAAACGCGCAAGAACTATTGCTTTAATGCCATATGTTGGTCGTGTCGATTAATAATAAACCCTTCTGCCTGATCAATTATGATCAAGAAAGAAAGTAATCGTGCAACAACAAGAAACAGTACAGCAACATCCTTTAAAAGAAATCCTTAATGGTGTGGCATTTGTGTCATTCTTATTAATTGCATCAATCAATATTCCCAAAATTGGCTGGTTGTGTCTATGTTTCATTCCTTTGCCAATCTTGTTTTATCGATTTAAGCTTGGCAAAAAAAATATGATGATTCTGATGACACTGACCATGCTCATTGGAATACAGATTTATGGCGGGTTGACCTTAAATACCTTATTTATTGCTGAGATGCTTATCCTTGGCAGCATAATGTCTGAACTCATCCAAAAAAAATTATCAGTTGATGAGACAATTTTATATACCACAGGCTTACTTTTTTTGGCCGTACTTTTTGGCTTATTTTATTACAGTCAGGTCATATCAACAGGAATTGGAACCATTTTGTTTGATAGTATTAATGCTTTTAGTATAAACTTTTTCAAATATATGGGGATGACAGATGATAAAATCAGTAAAATTTATCAATCAATTCAGAGTCAGAGTATTGTTTATATTTGGATTCAAATGTTACCATCACTTTGCATTTCATTTTTAATGATTTTATCCTGGCTGAATTTGCTTGCAGCCAGAGCTTTACTACAAAAACATCAATTGCCATTTCCTGATTATGGTTCATTGAATTGCTGGAAAGCTCCAGATATTTTGGTTTGGGGAATAATTGCATCAGGTGCATTTATGCTGATTCCAATGAATACGTTCAATATTTTGGGATGCAATATGTTGATTGTGCTATTGGTGATCTATTTTTTTCAGGGAATTGCGGTTATGTCATTTTTGTTTGAAAAAAAGAATGTTTCAAATCCTGTTCGGATGTTATTGTATTCGTTCCTTGTGCTTTATTTTAATATCGTAATTATCGGCATAGGTTTATTTGATGTATGGGCGGATTTTAGAAAACAAAATCCGGAAAATAATCAACCGCCAGACAATTTATCGGGTTTTCCATACGATTGGTTCTGAAAAAAATGAAAGGAGGAGGCTTTAAAAGATTGCTATCTTAATAAAGCCTATTGAGATATGAAGGTTATTCTGAAAGAAACAATAGAATCTCTGGGGATTATCGGCAGTGAAGTATCAGTGGCAAAAGGTTATGCCAGAAACTATTTGCTGCCCCAGGGCAAAGCCATTCTGGCAACCCTTGAAAACCGCTATAAAATGGCACAGGAACGAGTCAAAATTGACTTGCAAATTGCCAAAGAACGTTCTACTGCTGAAGCACTTGCAAAACGAATTGAAGATGTTGTTTGTCAGATTCCTGTTAAAGTCAGTGAAGAAGGTTCCTTATATGGTTCAGTTCAGGTTCGTGATATTATCAATAGCCTGAAAGAAATGGAAATTACTGTAGATAAACGACAAATTCTGTTAAAAGATCCCATCAAAGAACTGGGTTCTTTTAGTATACCGGTTCGCCTTTATCAGGATGTTGAACCAAAAATCAAGATTGATGTCATTGCTGAATAGATTTCCTTTGGAACCACAATTTTATTAAAATGTAGTTCCTTAAATATCATACAATTTGTAAACGTTTAATGATGTTCCACATTGTAATATTGCAAAATATGGTAATGTGGCTCCTTATTTCATACAAAGATCGGGGATAATGCTCTTTTTATCCCCGATCTTTTTTTGAGGGCATTGAAATGAATCCATTTCCAGAATCAAATCAACCTTATCCTAAAAAAAATACACGCCCTGACCCATCTGTTAATGGTGTGCGAGGAGTTCCGCCTCAAAGTCTTGAAGCTGAAGAATCACTTTTATGTTCCTTATTGATGGATAGTAATTTATTAATGGATATTGTGGAAATTTTGGATGCTCATCATTTTTATGCAAGCAAACATCAAATGATTTTCCAATCAATGCTGGATCTCTTTAAAAAAAGTGAACCCATTGATCTTGTCACCATAACCAATCATCTAAGAAGCCGAAATTCGCTTGATTCTATTGGCGGCGCAACTGCACTATCTCGATTGATAAATGAAATTCCAATGGCTGTCAATCCAATGGAATACGCAAATATTATCAGAGAAAAATCGTTGCTCAGAGATTTGATTTCCAAAGCCAATAAAATTGTCAGCCAATGTTTTGAAAATCAAACGAACGTTGAATCAGTTATAGATTTTGCTGAAAATGCAGTGTATGAAGTTTCACAGGATAAAGTAAAACCCTCTTTTCATTCCATTCAGGATGTTGTTCATGAAAGTTTTAAAATTCTGGAGGAACGATCAAACAATGACTCACCCATTACAGGGGTTACAACAGGTTTTAATAAATTAAATTTTCTTACAGCCGGTTTTCAATCATCAGATTTGATTATTTTGGCTGCCCGGCCAAGTATGGGCAAAACAGCTTTTGCATTGAATTTAACACGAAATGCAGCCATTGATGCACAGGTACCGGTGGCTTTTTTTTCTTTGGAAATGTCCAAAGAACAACTGGCGATGAGAATGTTATGTTCTGAAGCACGAGTGGATTCATCAAAATTACGCGGTGGATCTTTTTCTCAAGAAGATTGGGAACAATTAACACATGCCGCCAGCATTGTCGCAGAAGCCCCCATATTTATAGACGATTCTCCAGCCCAGTCAGCCCTTCAAATTAGAGCAAAAAGCCGAAGACTTCACAAAATTCATAATATTGGCATGATCGTGATTGATTACCTTCAATTGATGCGAACAAGTGAAAAGGCGGAACGTCGAGATCTTGCAATTGGAGAAATATCCGGAGCAATGAAAGCTCTGGCTAAAGAATTGAATATTCCGGTTATTGCTTTATCTCAGCTAAACCGGAAGCTTGAAGAGCGTGGAGACAAACGCCCTATTCTCTCAGATCTCAGAGAATCTGGTAATCTTGAGCAAGATGCTGATATTGTAATGTTTATTTATAGAGATGAAGTCTATAATAAAGATGAAACAAATCCTAACAAGGGCCTGGCAGAAATTTTACTGAGAAAACAAAGAAATGGGCCAACTGGAGAAGTTGTACTTCGATTTAATGGCGCATATACACGTTTTGATGACCTGGCCCCTGATGAAATTGTTGATAATTATTGATCTTGAATGCACCTTCCAGGAAAAGCCACATTTTGACCAGACATGGCTGCCTCACAAGAATTGTTATACGTTCTACCATCACACCCACAAACAGGCTCATACAGCATGATACAGGTGATTGGTCTTGACTGACATATACCAGACTGATTGCATGATTTATCTGGTTTTTTACAATACTGAACAGGTTGGCATGAACTGTTATCAAAGCATGATTTAATTTGATTGAGAGATATATTGATGTGCTTTTTTTGATCAACTTTTACAATAAACCCATCCTCCCAATCCATATATCCCTCTGCCTGAACGTTCATTCGATATTCACCGGATGCTAAATCATTAAATGAAAAGGAGCCTTGCGCATCTGTCTGCGTTCTACGAATTGCATCCGGAGAGAGATCACCGATACTGTCGAACAGCATGTGCGTTAGCACTATGGTTGCACCTGACATGTGTGAAGGGCATTCTTTTGATTGGCAAATGGGCTGAACATGCCCGGAAATAGTTGAATTCATAACCAGCTTGGAAAGAAAAAACGATTTTTTTATGGATACAGATCCCTGAATCAAAATAACCATTTTTTGAGGAATTAGATTAGGGCCCTCAATAACAAGCTGATATTCTCCAGCAGGCAAACGTTCGAAACCATAAAATCCTTTTTCATCTGTTTTAGTTTTAAATTCAGGCAGCGTCATATCTGAGTCGGATAATTTTTGTTGAAGGCTTATTTCTGCTTGCGAAACCGGTTGTTTGGTTTGAGATTTTTGATCAAGAAAAATATATCCAGATAATTGTCCGGTTTTACTTTCAGGTACACATGTACCATGATAGGCAATACTCACCCCTGACAAGGCCGCTATACAAAAATTGTTGTATGTCCGCCCATCACATCCACATACAGGATTAACGACTGATGGGCAGATATCTGGCAATATCAAACAGGCACCTGTACGTTCACAATGACCTTTTGGTTTCGCACAAAAATGATTGTCAAGACATTCTGAATTGTTCTGACATTCAACTGCTGGTGTTAATGTATAGGTTATTTCATTTAAACCTGGCACCAGTGACATCTCACGTATTTGAGGATCATAGCCTTGAGCCTGAATATGAACCATATATGACATAGCTGGAATTGTTTCAAAATTAAAACTGCCATCGTCTGTTGTTTGCGTTCGTATTGGAATGACAGTTCCCGAAGCATAGCGTTGAGATAAAACCACTCGTGCATTTTTGATAGGTTTTTGACAATTTTTTCTGTGTTGACAATCTGTAGATTTAACCATTATATATCCTGTCAGGTTTGCTGATTCAATAATCGGATTTAATTGCACATTTTTGGTATGTTCCATCTCTCTGGATATTTTGATTAATCCTTCCCAGGGTTGAAATCGATCAATGGACACATTCATCTGGTAGTGTCCGGCCTGAATATTTAAAAATTCAAAAACCCCTTGATTATTTGTTTTTGCTTCATAAAATTGATGAGCTGATGGTTCTTGTGAAGCTGGATGCACTGATTTTAATACCACTTTGGCCCCTGATATTGTTCGTTCACATGCATCTCCTAATTGACATTGAATGGCTCCATTGAAAATTTTACCTTTTAAGCGAGCAGGTCCTATGTATGATCTAAGACAATAATTTTTTTGAACAGTTTTTCCAGGCAATATTGTTTCACTTGTTTCAAGCGGTTCAAATCCACTTGCATGAATCATTATTTTATAAGAGCCAGGAGGAATATCATGACAATCATAATAACCATCAGCGTCAGATAACACCATCCATCGTCTGGCAGGCTTCTTGGTGTCCTGAGGAAAATATCTGAACTGAATGGCTGCATTTTTAAGCGATTCTTCACTTTTTTGACCTGCCAGTATTTTTCCATGTAAGCGACATAATGATCCATAAGCATTTAAATGAAAATTTCTGTTATTATCAATTCCAGGTGTAATTACAATTTGTTGATTGAGAGGTTCAAACCCTTTAGATTGAATGACAACTTCAAAAAGTAATAAACCATTAACATGATAATCCAATGGTAAATCATCACATGAAAATTGACCGGATTTATCAGTCACTGCATAGAATTCAGGAAATGTCATTAAAGAGGGATAAGGAAAATATGGACGCAGCAGCACACGAATATCAGATAATGGATAAGCTGTGGCATTTTTATTTTGTATCTCCATATGGTACACGTAACCACTCAATCGGGTCACAGGCGCAGATGTTTCTCTTTTTAAAATGGCCTGTACATAATTAACATTTGGATGCCAGTTCCCATGAGGGCCAATACAAAAACAACCTTCTCCCATGCGATCAATATACTGAATCAACTCACCACTATATGATCGATTGATATGACGTTTTATGGATTGATCCGAAATATGTGTTGATAAAGGGGATAAATCATAATCTTTTTCAACAGGTTTTATAATCGGAAAAGAGTCAGGTGCAGATGGCATAATGGCAATTGTTTTACGATAGAGCTGATAATCTGAATGTTTAATTTTTAATAAATAATCGCCACATGGGACATCAGAAAAATAAAAACGTCCCTGATTGTTTGTTCTAAGAGATCTGATCAATTCAACTGTTTCAGGTTTAATTTGAAATAATTGAACTTCGATATTGTTGACAGGTAAGAAGCGATGCAATTGATGAATGCCTTGTCTGGAAATTTGTTCAACAACTTTTCCAAAAAGATTACCTGTTTTTTGATTATCAATGGGATAAAGCATTAAATCAGTCTGAACATCACGATTTTCTTTAACACTAATCATGGTCATCGCTGTTTTGAACCCCTGGTGATATGCCATGACATAATATCTTCCCTGAGGAATTGAATTGATTGAAAAATAACCATTATCACTCGTTCTTACTGGAGGGTACTGTGGAATTTCCAAAGAAGCGTCAATATCCATTTCAAATAGATGATCGGGAAGAAATGTTGTCACTGGAAAAATTCTTACGAGAGCATCTGCCACAGGTAATAATTTATCCAGATAATCCGGACAAAAAATTTTACCTTCAATACTTCCAAAACCAACGCGAACCGATGTCTTTTGAATCAATTCCATTTGATCTTCAGAGAGAAGTTGCATTTGACTGATGATATTTTTTAAAGAAATTCCTGATGACGCCTGCACAAAACTGACGCTTACATATATACATATTTGTAACAAAATTATGACACCTATTTTTTTCATTAGCAATTCCTTTAAATTGATGACTGAAGTTAAAATGAGGAACTTATTTTCCGAACATTCCGATATGGTTAATCCAACCTATAGTTAGGGGCTTCTTTGGTAATAATCACATCATGAACATGACTTTCCCTGAGTCCTGATGCTGTAATTTTGATGAATTCTGCATTTTCCCGAAGTTCTTGAATCGTGCGACTTCCCAGGTATCCCATGCCGGATTTCAAACCACCAACAATTTGATGAACTGTCGCAGCAAGCGATCCTTTATAAGGCACCCTTCCGACAATACCTTCAGGAACCAGTTTATCATTATCTTCAATATGTTCTTGATGATATCGGTCTTTAGTACGTTCTTTCATTGCCTCAATGGAGCCCATACCGCGATAGACTTTATAACTTCTGCCTTGAAAAATAATCGTTTCCCCCGGACTTTCATCAGTACCGGCAAATAAACCGCCAATCATCACAGAATGGGCACCAGCACCAATGGCTTTAACCACATCTCCTGAGTATTTGATGCCGCCATCTGAAATGATGGGAATATGATGGGTTTCAGAAATTGTTTTACAATTAGCAATGGCTGTGACTTGAGGTACGCCAATGCCTGCAACGATTCGTGTTGTGCAGATAGATCCAGGACCAATACCAATTTTAATACCATTGGCACCTGCATCAATCAGTGCTTTTGCGCCATCATGAGTAGCAACATTTCCTGCAATAAGTTGCATTTTGGGATGATTACTTTTTAAAATTCGAACCGCCTCAATGACATTTTTAGAATGGCCATGAGCGGCATCAATAACAATAACATCGGCATGTGCATTTAATAATGCCTGCGTTCGAAGTTCCATATCCTTACCAACGCCAACTGCTGCCCCCACACGCAGACGCCCCATATTGTCTTTGCAGGCATTTGGATATTTTTTTATTTTTTCAATATCTTTAATGGTAATCATTCCAACCAGGCAATCTTTTTTGTCAACCACCAATAATTTTTCAATTCGATGCTTATGAAGCAGTCGCTTAGATTCTTCAAGTGTAATACCTTCTGACACAGTGACCAAATTTTCTCGGGTCATCACTTCTGAGACAGGGGTGTCCAAATTGGTTTCAAACCTTAAATCTCGGTTGGTGACAATGCCCAATAATATTTTGCCCTGTGTGACAGGCACTCCAGAAACGCTATACTTATGCATGAGATTTAAAACATCTCGAACAGGTTTATCAGGATGAATGGTAATGGGATTAATAATCATCCCGCTTTCTGATTTTTTTACCCGCTCCACCTGTCTGACCTGACGTTCAATGCTCATGTTCCGATGAATAAAACCAATACCACCCTGTCGTGATAATTGAATTGCAGCTTCATATTCAGTGACTGTATCCATTGCAGCAGATACAATAGGAATATTCAATTGTATATCATTCGTAAGTTGAGTTTTTGTCTTAACATCAATGGGTAAAACTTCTGAAAGTCGTGGGACAAGCAACACATCATCAAATGATAGTCCTTCCCCACATATATTTTGTACTTGCATGTAAGACCTCCAAATTAAAACTTTGAATGGGTGCAACACAAAAAAGGTGCACTTTTTTCTTAGCCCTGAAAGGGCGTAAAATAACAGCCCGAGGAAAGATAAAATTAGGTTTTTAAGCCCTGTAAGGGCGCAACATAAATGGGCTGCCTTCTATTATTGTTATTTTATTAAATTGTGGTTCCTTATCAGAAGGTCAATTTTTTGTCATTCATTTTTTTGCCAATTGATCTTTAATTTTTTGTAATTCTCTTTCCAGCATATGGACTTTTTGACGTTCTGTTTCAGCACTTTTCTTGGCTTCGTTAGTTTTTTTTCGTTCAGCTTCAAGGCTTTTCTCGGCTTTATCTGCTTTTTTTCGTTCAGCTTCAAGGCTTTTCTCGGCTTTATCTGCTTTTTTTCGTTCAGCTTCAAGGCTTTTCTTGGCTTTATCAGCTTTTTTTCGTTCAGCTTCAAGGCTTTTCTCGGCTTTATCAGCTTTTTTTCGTTCAGCTTCA